>ENA-UENT01000192-UENT01000192.1-marine-metagenome-genome-assembly--contig:-NODE-192-length-45083-cov-5.056115_pt1 | contig 45083 bp, 41 predicted proteins | sample MGYA00237879_ERZ529330 | MGnify/ENA primary metagenome ERZ529330 (study PRJEB26372, sample SAMN05368345) | marine metagenome | biome: cultured habitat; feature: ocean water; material: water; isolation... | reverse complement strand
ATCAGCTGCTCTGGCCAACTGAGCTATGCTGGCTTTTTGACTCTTTTCAAGTGTCTTTTCAAATACCCTTGAGATCATTTTCTCAAAGCGATTGCAAAGATATAGCTATTCAGTAAAAGAAAAAACTTTTGTTCACTTTTTTTTAGCCTATATCTCAGGATAAATTCCTGGCTTGAAAAAGCTCCGCAAACATAGGAAAAAAAAAGGGCAGCATCCTATGGATACCGCCCCAACTAACGTGATTATTTTTTAAATAGTTTCCCGCATTCGCTCCTTATACTTGATGAGCTGTCTTTTAAGTACATCTGTGATCTTATCGATCGATGCCTCAAAGGTCTTATCAGTATGCTTAGCAACAAGGATATCTCCGGGAACACTAATTCGTACTTCGGCAATTTTATCCTTAATCTGACCGGAGTTTTCTAGTTTAAGATTTACGCGTGCTTCAATAATGCGGTCAAAAAACGTGTCTAACTTCGACAGTTTCGTTTCGATAAATTCAATCAGCTTCTGATCTGCTGTGAAGTGGTTTGATTCTGTGTATACTTTCATAAAGGTTACATTTTGCGAGTTGACTATCCTCAACTCTTTTCCTATTAATTTCGAAAGGGGCAATTCCCTTTTCTAGTCATTTTGCTGGGCCTTGGGGTGTGCTTGGTTATATGACCTTTTCAATTTCTCAATCGAATTATGTGTATAAACCTGTGTAGCGGCTAAACTACTATGGCCTAGTAATTCTTTCACTGCATTCAAGTCAGCTCCTGCATCCGATAAATGGGTCGCAAAAGAATGCCTTAATACGTGTGGACTTGCTTTCTCCAAATAGGGCACCGTACCCAAGTATTGTTTGACCTTATTATAGAGCCACTTTGGGTAGGGAGCTTTCCCCTTATCTGTTAACAGCAATTGCTGCCCACCAGGGAAGGTCGCTTCCCGTAATTCCAGATACTTCTGTAGTGAACGTTTAACGGCAGGACCAAATGGCACAAGGCGTTCCTTATCGCCCTTTCCCTTGATTCGCAATCGACCTTCTGATAACGACACTGCACTTAATTGTAGTGCCAGGAGTTCAGATCTTCGAAGTCCGGTTCCGTACAAAAGCTCAAGTATCAGTTTATCCCTCGCTGCTGCGAAATCTGGTTCCGCCGGAAAAGAAGTCAACAACCGTTGGATAGCAGTGGTATCTACTGTTACTGGTAATCGCTTCTTTAACTTCGGTGTCCGAATCCCTTTGGTCGGATCTTTTAAGTCTGGTTTTGACCGGCGCCAGTACCGATAGAAGGTTTTTAATGTGGAAACCTTTCGCCTGATACTAGCAGGTGCTTGTTCGTGTTCCAGCAAGAAAGCCATCCACGAGCGGACCTGGCTCGGTTGTACAACCGACCATTCACAACTCCCGTATATTGTTTCAAGGAAATCCTGGAACTGTTTCAGATCGGTAGAATAAGCCGTGAGGGTGTGCTCGGAAAAGCGTTTTTCGTATTGCAGATAATTAATAAACCCTCCTACATCCATATATTCTTCCCTATCTTTAACTATGGATAAGGTATAGCAATTCTCCTAAAAAAGCAACCCTCATCCATGAAATAATTGACTCGATTTTTTCCCATGAAGAAGGAACGCAAACCAGAAAGTTTTTTACGTAAACCTACTTACAAAGGAGGCCCTAAAGCCATGCGTTCTTTCCTAGCTGAGAACCTGCGCTATCCGGCACAAGCCAACGAGCACAAAATAGAAGGTACCGTCCGCCTGCGTATGGATATAAATCATCAGGGCAAGGTGATTTCTACAAAGGTTCTAAGCGGCCTTGGTTACGGTTGCGACGAAGAAGCCGAACGCGTAGTAAAGCTACTTAAGTTTGAGATTCCTAAACTTCGCAAAGTCCGAGCCACCTTTCACAAGACCATAAACATCCATTTTCGACGGCCTAAACAAAAGGATACTGGCCAGTCTGCAGTCCAATACACGATTACCCCCTCTCAAACATCCAACACTGATAAAGATGTTGAAGGTGATAGAGGCAGTGGCTATGAATACACTATAAATTGGTAGGCAGCTGCCTTAGAATATTTCTATCAATATCGACACGCGAGCGGCGACCAAGCAGAAGATTTGGTAGCCAATGAATATCGATCTCGTACATTATTCCATCGCACCAATCTCGTTCTTCCATTTCCCAAAGTGTTCTCCCTTGAAGACGACGAAGATCCATTATACGATTCCCTTCTCGGTTATAGAGGGTAAGAAAATAATCAGCACTATTGAAGGGTACGTCTAGTGTGGAGTCGTTTACCAGACTGTTGTTCGTAAAATCAAGACGCCACTTTCCATAAATGCCGTTCCGCAAAAAGAAGGTTTTGTCCTGTAGCTGGAAATCCTTCCCAATAGAGGGTGTTTCGATATACTGAGGGATGGAACCCGAGTATCTATATTGTTCTTGTCCTTGGAGTAAAGTGCACTGCCAATTCATTAATAATAAAACTAAAGCTGGCCAGAGAAAACGCTTGTGTAATTTCATTGGTGGTAGGATTATAAGACTAACAAATTAAGTATAACTCTATAAATACAAGGGTTGAGCCCTGATAAATGTTCGTCTATAGCCAAGCTGAGCAAGAGATTGATTCCCTAAACGCAAGAAGCGCCCTGCCGGCAATGCCAACAGGACGCTTCTTCTTCAAGGGCCAGTAAGAGACTTACTGTGGCCGCTTCTTAGCTGAGTAGTTCACTTTCAGCTGTCCGGATTTGCGCAGTTTGATTTTCACATCCTGCACAATTCCCATGGTTACTTCACCGTCAACCCGAAGTGATGAGGTAATACGTGCACGCTTATTCTCAGGCACTTTTACCTTATGCTTCTCCAGGAACAGCGGAATATCATCAACCGTAGCGAAGGCATCACCCAACTGCATACGTGGGCGCGTACCGTAAACGCTTTGGTATTTAGCTTCCGGCCGACCGATATAAAGGTAGTTTACCAACGACTTTTCCTCCAGCTTCGTAAGCTCCGTAGCATAAGGAGTAGTCACTTTTACCTTCAATTCTGCATCACGCAGTACGGTTACTACCATAAAGAAGAACAACAACATGAAGATGATGTCCGGTAAGGAAGCGGTAGAGATGGCTGGTTTAGCCTTTCCCCTCTTTTTTTGAAATTTAGACATTCTTTGCGTTGTTTTTACAACCCGTGCCTTACGGTGCGGACTGCAGTATTAACGAATAAACAACTGGTAGTTTAAGACGTTACGATGCGCGGTGATTATTCCTCACCAAAGCTGGTCGGTTCAGCCTCCGAAATTACAAATGGAATTTCTCCTTTGATTACCTTTTGCTGTGCAATAGGCATCTCATCGCTGTAAGGGATACCAAATTTCTGGCGGCTTAACTCATCCCAAAGTTGGTAGTAAGCTGCTTTCAATTCGTTATACACCTCCAGATAAGTACCGTAGCTTGTACCACGGTCATTCTTCAGAGAAATGATAGCCTTGTTAGGTGCTTCAGCCAAGTCTTCTCTATTATAAGGATTAGAGATAAACTCAACGGTCTTGTCCTTAAGGTCATCAAGATCCATTTCTTCCCCGCGAACGAGCAACTTGTTCTGGGCATTTACCAGTACAGAGTATACGTTACGAGTCTTCAACTGTGTAATATCGGGTTCTTCATCCGACCATGGCGGTAATTTCACCAGGATACCTTTATCCTCGGCGATCGTAGTGGTTACCAAGAAGAAGATCAGCAGCAGGAAAGCAATATCGGCCATAGAGCCTGCATTGATTTCATTGCTCATCCGATCTCTGGAACTCGTCTTTGCCATGATACAGTTTATTTAACGCGATTAATAATTGGGGAAACTAGTGGCATCACGATCAAGGCTACGAAAGCCAAGCCAGCCATAAGAAGTCCCATACGGATTGCACTACTGATCCATTTGAGGTTGCCCCCAGAGATCATACGACCTTCAGAAGAAGACTCGTAGTTTTCGATAGCTCCCTGAATAGTAGCGTGATCCGCTTTGTCAGCGGCCATGGTATAGAACAGGAACATCAAGGCAGCAATGACTACAACGCCAAGAATACCTTTGATAGAGCCCTTTGGATTAGAGGCCACGTGATACAAACCGAACAGGATCATACCTGCTGCACAGATTACAGTTAGTGCGATAGCAGCGGCGATACCAAAGTTGAAGATGTTAACACCGAAAATTTCAGCGTCTTCCATCTGATCAAAGTAGTAATCCCCTGCACCGGGAACAGCAATGGCCAAGAAAATCACAACCAGAACCACTCCCACTAGAAAAGCAACTAACTGTCCGTTCTTGCTTAAGAAATTATACATGGAAGGTTAGATTACAGGGTGATTAAAATACTTTGTTCTTAGCCATGATGTCAACCAGAGAAATAGAAGCATCCTCCATGCGGTTAACAATGCCGTCAATTTTGTTTACAATGTAGTTGTAGAAAATCTGTAGGATAATGGCTACGATCAGACCGAATACAGTAGTCAAAAGTGCCACCTTAATACCACCGGCAACAACCGCTGGAGAAAGGTCACCTACTGCCTCAATCCGGTTAAAGGCCTCAATCATACCAATTACCGTACCCATGAAACCAAGCATCGGTGCGATGGCGATGAATAGAGAGATCCATACTAGACCACGCTCTAACAAGCCCATTTGTACACTACCGTAAGAAACGATAGCCTTTTCTACAGCCTCAGGACCATCACCGCTACGGCGTAGACCTTCGTACAATACGCTAGCTGTTGGGCCAGCAGTAGATTTACAAACCTCCATGGCTCCGTCTACATCATTAGCAGCAAGGCGCTCGTCGATGCGCTCTAGCAACTTATCAGTATTGGTTGTAGCCAAATTCAATGTGAGGATACGCTCAATACAGAACGCAAGACCAAGAATTAAGGTAATTAATACCAAAGACATGAACTTCCAGTCACCATCAATGAAGTTCTTCTTCAATACTTGGAACATGGTAGGCGCTTCGCCTTCGCTCACAGTAGTAGTAGCTTCAGGAGCTGCAGGAGCCTCTTCTTCTACCATTTCTTCTGCAGGTGCAGCTTCTTCAGTGGCTTCATCTCCAGCTTCAGTAGCTTCTCCTTCCATCTGCTCGGTTGCTGGTTCTTCAGCATCCTGAGCTTGTACGGTGTTCACCGTGAAAACTGCCACGCTCAATACAAGTAGCAGCGCAAATAATTTTCGCATAGCCAACGAGGTTTTACGATTTTGTTTAAAGTAAGTTTTATTGTTTTGCTGCGGAGAGGAAGGGATTCGAACCCTCGAAACGGGGTTACCGTTTACACGCTTTCCAGGCGTGCCTCTTCAACCACTCGAGCACCTCTCCGTAGATTTCACACAGGGTTGCCAGTCGTTACTAGCATTCGCAAAAATTGTAAAAAGAACCTAATAATCAAAATTTTTTTCGGTTCTGGCACCCTACCCCGTAGGATATATACAATTTTCTGTTCCTTTTTCCGAAGCCTTATAGTTCGGGGCCAGGAGCTAATTGAAATAGGGTCTGTGCGTTAAGGCTGGTAATTGAAGCCACTTCTTCAATTGGCAACTGCTTGATCGATGCTATTTTATCGGCCACCAAGCTTACGTAAGCGCTTTCATTACGCTTGCCTCGATACGGAACAGGCGCCAAGTATGGCGCATCTGTCTCCAAGATAACACGATCCAGCGAAATTTCTGCTAAAGTTTTATCCAGGCCCGAATTTTTAAAGGTAAGAACCCCACCAATACCCAAATAAAACCCAAGCTCCATGATCTCCTCTGCCTGACGCTTATCGCCCGTAAAGCAGTGGAACACTCCCCTCAATTTCGGATCATCAATCTGCCGAACCAAGTCAATCAACATGTCAATAGACTCTCGCGAATGAATCACGATAGGCCGATCTTTTTCAATAGCCCACTCCGATTGTTGGATAAAGGCAGCTTTTTGTTCCTCCACATAGGTCTTATCCCAGTAGAGGTCCACCCCGATCTCACCAATCGCAATGAAGTCTCGTTGGTCAATCCAACGTTTTACCCAAGCCAAATCTTTCTGGTAGTCTTCTCCAACGGAACATGGGTGTAAGCCCATCATCGGAAAACAGCGTCCGGGATATTTCGATTCTAACTCCAACATGCCGGCAATTGAGTCTTCGTCAATATTCGGCAAGAGAAATTGGGAGACCCCTTGCTGTATGGCCCGCTGGATCATTTCATCGCGGTCATTATTAAAGGCCTTGGCATATAAATGCGTGTGCGTATCAATTAGCATATACGAAATTCCTTTTCAGGCCGCAAAGGTAAGATTCTCTTCGAGGCTTTTTTGGTGTATTGGGGATTGATTAGTTGTGTTAGTTGGTTGGAAGGTTAGTTGGCTCTGTCGCGTCGGGGGACGCTTTGGAGCGAATTGGGTGGTTGGGTGGACGCGTCGGGGGACGCTTTAGTGCGAGTTGGTTAGTTGGAAAATAGGGCATTGTTTGTAATTGACATTTTGCTGCCTACCTTCGCGGCATGGCGAAGCAGAAAAAATACTACGTGATCTGGAAAGGGCATATGCCGGGCATTTATGATGAATGGCCGAAGGCTCAAGAACAAATCAAAGGGTATCAAGGAGCGCTCTATAAAAGCTTCACAAGCAGGAAAGACGCTGAACAAGCTCTTGCCAAAGGGCCAGCAAGCTACTTACGTCCTGCAGGAGGAGCTGGAGGTGGCTCAAGCAAGAAAGGTAAGAAAGGAGGAACGCCACGCTCACAGATCCTCTGGAAGAGCTTATCCGTCGACGCAGCATGCAGTGGGAATCCTGGACCAATGGAATACCAGGGTGTTGATACCCGTAGTAAGGATCGAATCTTCCATCAGGCCTTTGAACTTGGCACCAATAACATTGGAGAGTTTCTGGCAATCATACATGGTTTAGCACTTCTAAAAAAGCAAGGTCTAGATACGTTGCCCATCTATACCGATTCAGCCACAGCAATGGTATGGGTGAGGAATAAAAAAGTAAAGACAAAGCTGGTTCGAGATTCGAGAACAGAACAACTCTATGAACTCATCGAACGCGGAGAGGCCTGGCTAAAGCAAAACAGCTACAGCAATCCAATCTTAAAGTGGGACACCGATAGTTGGGGAGAAATCCCGGCAGACTTTGGCCGTAAATAGCCTCACCCCGTTTAATGGACTCCATCCATAGCTCCTATTGATCGAGAATATTGCCTTATACGTCTAGCGATGACATCCAAGGCTGAGAAGAGTTGTTATATTTATAAGGTATATAGACCATCCTCAATTATGGATTTTAAAGTTCGTCTCAAGCGGGCCGTCACCTGGCCATTAGCCTTCCTTATTATTATATGGTTGGTGTTTATTCTGGAGCAAATGACAGGCTCCCAGTGGTTCATCTATGGCATTGCCCCAAGAAAGACCTTTGCCCTAAGAGGTATTCTAACTACTCCGTTTCTTCATGGCAGTTGGGCACACTTGCTATCGAATACTCCACCCTTCTTGGTCTTGATGGCGATGATTTTGTTTTTCTACCCCAGGGTAGCGTTCTCTGCATTAATCATGATATATCTTGGAACGGGCGTCACGATGTGGCTCTTTGCCGATCCAGAAAACATTATGGGCAGCTTTAATAGAGCCAACTACCACATTGGAGCTAGCGGTGTCGTATATGGTATGGCCAGCTTCCTAGCTTTCACTGGCTTCTTCAGGCGAAATATTCGAGCCATTGCTATTTCCCTCGTCATTGTCTTCTACTACGGAGGGATGATTTGGGGGGTACTCCCCATACAAGAGGGAGTGTCCTGGGAAGGCCACCTTCTCGGTGCACTCGTAGGTATCTTCGCTGCCTATTGGTACCGCAAGCGGATTGAGCAAGCAGAAGAACGACAAGTTCCCAGCTATGAACTAGAGCAGGACGAAGAGCAATACTTCCTACCTAGGGACACCTTTAATCGAGACCAACAATAGATTAGATTACTAGGCTAAGTCTTTTAGGTTTCGCAGGAAACTGCTGATACCCGCATTCTTGACCCGCTTCAGTAGCTCACGCGCTGCCGCCTGTGAATCGTATGCCCCAACAACGACCTTGTACACCGTTTTTCCGTTGAGTTCATTAATACTAACAACGACTGGGGCATTGAACTGCTTTTGAAGTTTTTCCGCCTGAATAAGAACATTACCGTACTCGTAAAAAGCACCGATCTGTACGCCCCAGCCTTGGGCAGCTTGCTTGCGTACGTCAAATCGGAAGATACCACGGCCACTGGTAATGTTTTCAGTCACCTCTACTACTGGCGGTGCCGTTTGGTTAGCATCGCGCCGACGAATAGCTTCGGCCACTGCTCGGTCAGCATTAATACGACCATAGCCATACTTCACGCTATGCCCTGAACTGTTGTACTCAGAAGGGTGGCCTATTCTATCAGCAGTACGCTGTAGTATATCCTTTACTTCACGGGCAGTCAAATCAGGGTTAGCGGAAAGCATGAGTGCACAAATACCAGCCACCAACGGCGTAGCACTGGATGTGCCACCGAAGTGCTTATAATTCCGACCACGATCCCGTCCGTCACGCCAGTATTTGAAAGCGCCTGTTTCCCAGTTTAAACCTGGATCCCAAGAGGCACGGGCCGCAATAATCGGCCAATCACCATTAGAAGGTGCACAGATACTTACCTCTCGCCCACGATTACTATAATTAGCGTGTGCATCCTGGCTGGTACTGGCAGCCACAGCAATCACATCTGGATGCGCGGCATAATAATTCACATAATTAAGATCATCATTACCTACAGCATATAGGATCACACATCCTTTCCCTCCCCTACCCTGGCGAGCAGCCCGGGCAATGGCTTGTTCTTTTATAGTATTTAGGCTGTAACGAGCATCTGTAGTACCCCAGGAACAACTGATCACATCAGCACCATTACGGATGCAGTAATCAAACATTTCTTCCGTAGTCTTAGCACTAAAGGAGGTCCCATGAATTGGCATAAAACGCACCCCAGGAGCTGCACCTACAATGCCTTGGCCATTACTTGCCGCTACAGCTACACTAGCACAGGGCGTACCATGCGTAAAGCGCGTATCACCTTGAGGCAATTGAGAGGATTTATTCCAAAGGTCCCAGGGCTTGAAGATTTTTGACCGCAAGTCGGGATGATTGGTATCAAAACCATTATCGATAACAGCCACAGTAATGCCAGAGTTACCGGTATTACCTAAGCGGTTCCAAGCATTTACAACGCGAGAATCTGCACCCTTCTTTAGGCGGAAGTTCACGTCGATTACAAATCCATCATTATTGAGGTGCCATTGATGTGGCAAGAGACTGTCCGCAGGAGCAGAAAAAGCGTACTCATCAAGCGGCATATCCAGATCTGGTTCGGCAGTAGCTACCAGTGACAAAGCCTGTAGAGACGCAGCAGCCTTTAACGGATTTGGAGAATTAGCAGTGACCTTTGTTATAACGAAAGAAGCGGTGCGTCGTTCGACCAGTTCCAGATGATACTCTTCCAGAACGATCTGTTGTTCATCAGGCCCAACTCCTTCCTCAAAAGTTATGTAAATTTCACCAGTAGGCACCATTGGACGGTTACTACCTTCGGCAAAGTACACGTGGGTACCCACATCCACTTTAGACTCCTGCCGTACTTCATCTAATCGAGAGTCGACATCCTGTCCTTCTTCACTGGTTAAAGTGACGACTTGGAAGCCGCCGAGATGAGCGTGCACTTCTTCTTCTACAAAGGATTGGCCTTTCAAATCCTTGTTCTTTTTCTTAGGACGAAGCCCAACGAGCTGCTTACTCTTATGCAGTTTAAGTTCTCCCTTACCGCTCTTTACCGAAATTCCTGACATAGGTCTTGGTGCTATCTGGTTCTGGCGAAAGATAAGAAAAGCCGATGGTAAACCGAATATTGCGGCGGGGTGGGAAACGTTAAGGTAGGTTACCAGTTAGTACAAATGGGAAAGCAGCCCCTACTTCTTGTTGTTGGAATAACTAGTGAGTATAAAGTGGGGACTGCTTTCTCCAAAAATTTCAACGCCTATATCATCAAACTGACACTAAAACGGCATAGCCCCTGGAAACGCTGCCAGGCAGCAATATTTTTTTACCCACAATGAAATAAAGGAAATTAGTGACCTGCAGGAAGACGGTTGTCACCATCATAAGTTGCCACGAGGTCTTTTAGGCTGGAGAGATAGACGAGTTTCTGTGGCCGACGGCGGTCTATATTAACCCTGGTAAAGAAGGAATGGCTTTCGAGGAACCGGACTTGAATACGATTCCACTCCTCTTCCGTTTTGATGCGATCAAAGGCGCGTAGCTCTTCAAACAGAGATGCAGCTATTTCATAAAAATCTGTACGCCCCAAGTAGTCGAGATCTGCATCACAGATTATCTCTTCGAGTTTGGTCTTGGGGGACTGTGGAATCTTAGTGGCCATAATCATACCACAAATTTTCTCGATCTCGAAGTCAGAATACCCAAAGTCAGGCAAGTGTATCTGGGCAATTTCGCAGCCTAGTTGTTCATGCTCTTCACTACTTACGGTAAAACCAGCGTCATGGAATAACGCAGCCGTTTTGAGGAGGATGGTCTCGTAGGCACTTACGCCTAGAACCCTACACAACTCGGAAGCAACCTCCAGTACATCTAAGGTATGATGAACCCCATGGTAGAACAGCTGATCTGATAGCTCCGAATGAAGCTTGTCCAGAATGAAAGATTTAGCTGCCTGATAATCCATACTGTGTAGTGAGCCGAGTATTCGTTAAAGATGACTTGCGTTGTGCTTGGAACAGTACCCCGGATACTGCAAGGAGCCGTTACCAAGATTGAGACAGAATGTAAAATACGATTCTCTCTCAATGTCGGTATAACGGCTCCCGGCACCGCCTTGTTGCGTAAATGTAACGAATTTCCCGTGGCTATTAGTTCCACGGACACTACGGATATTACTCCTCTAGTAGGATTACGCCATCAGCCAAAAACGCCAATTCGCGCTTCGGCTCTGTGATTGCATCAATCTCTTCCTGCGACTTACCTGCGTCCTCAGCATAGTGACGAAGTTCATCTACAGTGGTAGTTTGGTAGAACGCCTTACCGTTCATGATCACTTCACGACCGGCAATATCTAGCGGCATGAAGAAGCCATAATCTTTGAAGCGAACCATCATTTCCTCGCCATTGGCCTGAGTGATGTTCATCCAACAACCTTTCTTCTGGCATACTGCCGATACTTCACCTTGTACAGTAATCGCCAAGCTATCAGCGGATTCTGCCATTTGCCCAGCCAATTCTTCGTAAGCAACAATATCAGCTGCTTCAAAGGCAGCACCGAAGGTTTCAGGGCCTTGCTCTTCCATTGTTTCCTCAGTAGTAGCAGTTGTGTCCTCCGCAGTAGTCTCTTCTGTAGATCCACAAGCAGCGGTGAAAAATAAAATTGCTACCAAACCGAGCCAATTCAATTTTGTTTTCATCTCTTTTTTTGCGAGCAAAAATAATAGCTTCTTGGGGATTTTTCGGTGAGTTATATCACACCGTTTCTCAACAGATTCCTACCGTTTCCTGTAAGTCGCCGACAAGGAGTCTTAAAATTTCTTAAAATGGGTCTGAAATAAGCAATAAGTCCGTTTCCTATCCGGTTTTAGAAACCAGCGCCGCCCACCCCCTAAAAACTGTAATATCATGAACAATCCTCGCATCCTGCTTTCCCTTTCTTTTCTGTGTTTTTTCACTATAGCATATGGTCAAGTTGGCTGTGTTAAGGGCAACTGCCTAAATGGCTACGGCACCTATAATTTCCCAGGTGGCACCCGCTATATCGGTGACTTTGCCGATGGAAAAATGCACGGCAAAGGCATCATTTACTTCACTGATGGCTCTAAATACGTGGGCAACTGGGTAGAGCAAGAACGCGAAGGTAAAGGCCGTATGACACTCGCTAATGGTGATGTGTACTTCGGTATGTTCAAAGCAAGCAAATACCATGGCCAGGGCTTAATGACCTACGCCAACGGAAATTCCTACGAAGGGCAATGGCGTAATGGGCAACCTAGCGGGGATGGCATATTCTCCTTTCAAAGCAGCGATCGCTACGAAGGCCAGCTAACAGAAGGTCTCTTCAATGGCAAGGGCACCATGTTCTATGCGGACGGCAGTCGTTATGAAGGGGAATGGCAAGACAACAAGCGACAAGGCCTCGGCACCTTATATTATAGTAATGGCGAACAGATCAGTGGTCAGTGGGAAAACAACCAGTACCTAGCGGACTGGGGACGCCTGGCTTATTCTGGAGATACCACTAGTCTGAGAAATTGCAATACACAATTGTGTGATACAGGCAAGGGTAAATTTCGCTATCAAGATGGCTCGCAATACTACGGCGACTTCAATCATGGCGTACCAGAAGGCGTAGGCTCTGTCTACTATTTCTCTGGCGACCGCTATGAGGGTGGTTGGAAGCGACATGCCCCACATGGAAAAGGTGTAATGTACTACGCCAATGGAAAGGTTGTTGGAGCGATCTGGGAATATGGCACGCCTACGCGTGAACTCTTCACCTCTCAGCAAGAGGCAGCCAGTGTAGTACGGGTTGAGCGCAGTCCGGAGGTCAAGATTTGGGCCGTGGTAGTAGGTGCAGCCCGCTATACGCACATGCCTGTTCTACGCTATACCGATGATGATGCCTACCAACTGTATGCTTTTCTGAAAAGCCCCGAAGGAGGTGCACTACCTGATCATCAGGTACAATTACTTATTGATGAAGATGCTACGCACCAGGGAGTTCTCAACGCCATGAGATCTGTATTCCTGCGTGCTGACGATAATGACATGATCTTGTTCTATTTTTCTGGTCACGGCTTACAGGGAGCATTCCTACCGGTTGACTATGATGGTTTTTCCAACCGACTAGAGCACGAAGAAATTCGCGATCTACTTCGCCAAAGTCGTGCCAAGCATAAGTTGGTGTTGGCGGATGCCTGCCACGCTGGTAGCCTCTTGGCAACCCGCGCACCGGTACACGTAGCCTTGCAAGAATACTACCAAGCCCTAAACGAATCTACTGGTGGGACAGCACTACTCCTATCTTCCAAAGGAGAAGAATATTCACTGGAGGATCGTGGACTTCGTTCTGGTATTTTTAGCCACTTCTTGATCCGAGGTCTGAAGGGTGAGGCCAACACCAATTCTGACAAGATCGTTACCATCCGTGAGTTGTTTAACTTTGTACACAAGCGTGTTCGCCAATATACCGGCAACGTGCAGACACCGACCCTTACTGGCACCTTTGATGACAACATGCCCGTATCGGTAATCCGATAGCGCATACCTTCTTTATATTACCGACTTCAAAAGGAAGGGGCGTAACTGCGGTTCGAACGGCAGCAACTACTGCGACCCATGCGATTATCCCAAAAATGTGCAGTGCGATTATTCATCGCGGCTGCGAAAAAAACACTATTCTACTGTGGACTGATGTTTCTATCAGTTCCACTTTCCGCCCAATGCGTAGAAGGCGATTGTTACGACGGAGATGGTATCTATCGATATCCTGACGGTCGGCGTTATACTGGTGCTTTTCAAGCGGGAGCACCGGAAGGTGAAGGCGCACTTTATCATCCGAACGGCGAGCGCTACCTCGGACAGTTTGCTGCTGGCAAGCCACACGGCCAGGGTATTTACTGGTACCCAGATGGTAGTTTTCGCAAGGGCCGTTGGCAAAATGGGTCATTACTTGAGAGTGAATCCAATAAAGCACAGCTGCAAGAAAGGGGTCCTACCCGTTATGGTTGTGTTGAAGGTGACTGTGAAAACGGTAACGGAACCTACCTAAGCCCCGGCGGAGCTATCTACGTGGGGCAATTCAAAAACGGAGAAATACACGGACAGGGCGTATGTACCTACGCTGATGGCAGTAGCTATCAGGGCCAGTGGGCGCATCGCTACCCGGATGGTTTTGGTACCAAGCGCTGGACCGACGGCCGCGAGTATAGTGGCCAGTGGCGACGTGGACAACCTATCACACAAGAGGGCATCTTCCTATACCCCAATCAGCCTGTTACTGCCGCGGACGGTGGTTTTGTGCCGCAATCTGGGTGCATTAATGGCGACTGTGAGAATGGTCGCGGGGTATATGCCTACGCTGATGGCAGCAGGTATGAAGGCAGCTTCCTTTTGGGCCGCCCTCACGGAAAAGGAATTTTCTTCTATCCAAATGGTGATCGGTACGATGGACAATTTGCCTATGGCCTCCCACATGGCCAGGGTACCCGATCCTATGCTAACGGCAGCGTGCAACAAGGCGAATGGGTAGAGGGAGGATTTCTGGCTCCCGCTAGAAATGAGAATCGTAAAGGTTGTTTACAGGGAGACTGCCAGAATGGTTTTGGCATCTATAGATTCAAGGAAGGAGATCGCTACGAAGGCACCTTCGTCAATGGTCAGCCCGAAGGGCACGGAATTGTAACGTATAAAAATGGCGACCGTTACGAAGGTGAAATGCAAGAAGGCGCCTTTGCCGGTTTTGGTATTTACTACGAAAAAAGTGGAGCCATTTTCGAGGGTAGTTGGTCAGCAGGAGAATACCTAGGCAATACTAGAAAGCACACAACGGAACAATCAACCGCAGCAGCGCCGAGAGAAAACGGACCCAAAACATGGGCGCTTATTATTGGTGTATCTTCTTACCGACATATGCCTGCCTTGCGCTTCCCGGATGATGATGCCTACCGTCTTTTTGCTTTTTTGAAAAGTCCACAGGGCGGTGCTATCCCGGATGAACGCATGCAGATTCTCATTGACGAAGATGCTACTCGTCAGAATATTCTTCACGCCATGGAGGGTCTATTTCTGCGGGCTGGCCCGGAAGATTTGGTTATCCTATATTTCTCTGGTCATGGTTTACCCGGAGCTTTCTTGCCCATCGATTACGATGGCATCAGCAACACCTTGACGCACCAGGAGATTAAGCACATGCTGGATATGAGTCCTGCTGGCTACAAACTTTGTCTGGCTGACGCTTGCCATTCCGGAGGTCTACTGGCAGCTCGTGGTGGGCAGCTTCCCGATGTACTAAGTCGATACTACGAAAACTTATCGCAAACACGTCCAGGCACCGCCTTGATCATGTCTTCAAAAGCGGAGGAAACTTCGCTGGAATCAAGCGGATTACGACAAGGTGTGTTCAGTCACTTTCTACTGCGTGGCCTGAAGGGCGAAGCAGATGCAGATCGAGATGGTGTTGTTCGTATACAGGAGTTGTTCACCTATATTGATCAGCAAGTCAATGCCTATACTCGGCACCAACAAAGCCCGGTCATTCAAGGTGATTATGATCAGCGGATGCCAATTTCAGTGCTGAAGTAACGTACTAAAAAAAGGTTACTGAGCAAGGATATTCCTTACCCAGTAACTTCTAAAACGTTTTGCATCTTAATACCACTATAGCCGCATTTTTAGAATGCGGACAGTGTAGCTGTTTTGCCACTCATCAACTAGTCGTAGCAGATAAGTGCCTTCTGGGTAGGTGCTCATGTCCAAACTACTACCAGACTGTAAGTGGGTCGTCTGGTATAATAGCTGCCCTTCTGCGGTATAAAGCAGCGCATCGACGACTTGATCCGGGGGGAAGTCTAGCTTAACCCAGTTTACCGTTGGATTAGGGTATACGTTCACGTCCCAGGCAACGGGTAATTCTTCTACTTCGACTAACAGGTCATAATAAAGCTGATGAAAGCCTTCGTCCAGTTGTAGAGATGATTGAAACCGACTTACAGCGACCTCACCGACTGTCCAATGCATGTTTCCGAAGAGTACGTTATCATAATACCCTCCTGCATTGCCAACAACATTGCGTTCGATATCCTGTGCATGAACGGCACCTGTTCCTGCAAAGCACAACAGCACAAGCACCTTCAAGCCATTTATCCAGTTATTCATATGTCTAAAATTTTGGGTCGGCAGCCTTAGGGATTGCCCATGTGGCAACCCTAGACTGCGTCAGGATGATAGGTGCATTCGCTACTGTTCGAGATAGGCTTCGATACGTTGTAATCTAGCCTCCAGGGCCTTGATCTGTTCTGCTTGCTCAGCCTGGACATCTTGAGCCGTTGACAATTCTTCCTCCAAGTGTTCAATGGTCTCTTGCTGCGCCTTAATAGCTTGAATAGCTAATACGCCGAATCCACTGTAATTGACTGAGAGTAACCCTTGATCACGCTCCCCTCCCATCACGTGAACCAGCTCTGGGAAAAGAGTCTGTACATCCTGCGCTACAAAACCAATGGTGGTCTCATTTTTGGGATTATTATCTCGATACTCGTAACGTTTTGGTTCGAGTTGTAGAATTAAACCTAGTGTCGTCTCTAGCGGACGGATATTTTGCTTCAAGCGACGATCAGAAGCTGAGGTATAGACACCTGAAACACCATCGAAAGAACCTCGGAAACTGTTATCTGCATAGAGCGTCAGATTGCCTGGGTTGTTGACGTATAGCTCCCAATCTGCTTCAGAGCTGGAGTTATAGAGATTCAAACCATAACTAGGCTTCTGCACTATCCGCATCATGTATGGCGACGCAGTAACACCTGCTGACTCACTAATAGCCACCCCATCAGATACAATACCCAATAACTCTGGACTACCGTTGTTCGTAGCTTCAATAATTGGGTTGTTTCCAGAAGGACCGAAGTGACCGATGGATAGTAGGCCATTGCCCCGGCGCAAGTCAAGACCAGCGTTGCTCAGTTCTGCGATGTTGACTGAATTGGTCTGGAAGTTGATCTGCTGATTATAGATATTGCCTAGCGTAAGATCCGTTCCATCGTGGAACATATACCCCATCCAGTTGACGCCATTATATAGTTGAACGGAAGGTGTACCATCATCAATTCGCAAGTCTCCTCCTACGTGGAGTTTATTTCCTGGACTGCTTACGCCAATTCCTACATCACCAGAGTTGTAGTAAACATCCGAACCACTCTCTGACCACAATGAACTACCGCCACCAAGGCCGGATAGATTAACGCTATTTCCGTTGCTAATTTGTAGTGTGCTACCACTCAGGCTTAGGTTTTGCAGCTCATTGCTAGAGCTAGGATCAGCTGCCGAGATGGTACCAGCAAAGATATTGATACCTGTACCTGCAGAGTATACTCCTGGAGGACCCGCTGGGCCTTGATCACCTTGTGGGCCTTGAGGACCGGCTGGACCAGTTTCACCCTGTGGACCTTGAAATCCTTGTGGACCAGGAAGCCCCTGTAGACCTTGTGGGCCCGTAAAACCAGCTGGACCCTGTTCACCCTGCGGGCCTTGTGGACCTGCTGGACCAGTCATACCCTGTGGTCCTTGTGCACCAGTGGCTCCTGTGAGCCCTTGCTCCCCCTGTGAACCTTGTGGACCCTGTGGGCCAGTAGCCCCCGTCAAACCCTGTTCTCCTTGTGGTCCCTGCGCACCGGCTGGACCTTGGGCACCAGGATCACCTTGGGGACCTTGTGGACCGGCTGGCCCAGTCAAACCTTGCTCGCCTTGTGCTCCTTGTGGGCCTTGAGGACCGGCAGGTCCCGCAGGACCAGCTTCACCTTGCGGCCCCTGCGGACCGGTAGCACCAACAGGACCCTGTAGGCCGGTTGCTCCCTGTGGGCCTTGTGGACCTTGGATTTGGCCAACGTTGGTCCACATTGTTCCGTCCCATACATAGCCATTGCCATCCGTTTGAACGATGTACAAATCACCAGGACTAGCGCTATTAGGCAAGTCATTTGTAGAGGCGACTGTGCCAATAATCTGTACCCCTGTACCGTCTTGTCCGGCTGGACCTTGCGGACCTTGTGGCCCCTGAGGACCGGTAGCACCAACAGGACCTTGGGCACCTGTTTCACCTTGTGGGCCTTGAGAACCTTGCGGACCTGTCAAACCTACTGGACCTTGTAGGCCGGTTGCTCCTTGTGGGCCTTGAGGACCCGCTGGGCCAATTGGCCCCTGCGGACCTGTTGCTCCTACTGGACCTTGTGGACCAGGCGCGCCTTGTGGACCTTGTGGGCCCTGGATCTGACCTACATTGGTCCATGCCATGCCATCCCATACATAACCATTACCATCAGCCTGCACGATGTACAAGTCACCAGGGCTCCCAGAGGCTGGTAGGTTATTAACTGTAGCTACTGTACCTACAATCTGTACACCAGTACCATCTTGGCCCGCAGGCCCCTGTGGACCTTGCGGACCCTGTGGACCAGCTGGGCCTACCGGACCGGCAGGACCTTGCTCACCTTGTGGACCCGCTGGAATGTTAATCGTATTTCCGTTGGTGATACTCAACATACCCGTCATCGGATCATACGTTAGGGTCTGATTATCGGTGCCTCCCGATCCTACATTTAAGGTGACGGAGTTACCGTTGGTCAACGAAAGGGTTTGCGTTTCGGGATCATATTGAAGGTCTTGTAGTTCGTCGGTGGGATCGCCTGCACTGCCAGATTCTTTAGAGTAAATGGCGTAAGGAACAGACAAGAGTTGACTGGTACCAAGATTCGTATAGCTAGAACCACCATTGGGATCAATATCAATCTTAAGGTAATAGGAATGGAGCCCCCAGTCCAGCGTATTCATATCGCCAGAAAGGACAGAACCACCACCAATTTCTAAATCGAAAACACCCAATGGTGATGTGGTGATAGAATGACGCTCGGCATAATCGATCATGCCAGCTGCGCTTCCTCGAACGAGGCTTATGCGTACCGCTAAGTTAGCACTGATATAAGGTAGACCACTTGCATCTCGAGCTACCGCTTGGAACTTGAATTTCTGTGGAGATTGCGCAAAAGCCGTTGCTGCCAGCACTATACACAGGAATGAAAAAAGCAATAAACGTTTCATAAGTAACGGGAATTAGAATGATTAAAACTCGCGGTAAGCACGGGCTTATCCGGGGTTGGTCACAAACCTCTTCCCTTTCTCAAAAAACGGGTTGCTCTAATCGGACATATCTTATCTCATTTTTGCAAAAACCTATTTATCAGTGATTTACCCCCACTAATTTGATCGACTTTTATTGAAATAGTAACCAGCAAAGCCGCCAACAATCGCTCCGATAACGCCTCCAATAAGGGTAGAACGATTGAAGAGTCCTTCGCTATTGGCAGCTGTTTGGGCGAAAAGGCCAGAAGCGGAATAGCAGAATACAGCAAAAGTGAAGATGAACTTTTTCATTTGTTGATAGGCTTTTATGATGATAGGTAATTAAGTAGTAGCCACGGGCGACGTGGTATTCACCGCACGCCTGATTTGCTTTCGGTGATGCGCAAAATGGGCCGTAAAGAAATGGAGCATTCCAGATATGGATAAGCGCCCGGCAAATGGATGCTTATAAACCGCTTTGCCAAGGTATTGATCATCTACGGTACTCAGGAATTCCCGTAACTGCTCACGCTGTTCGCCGTAGGTTTTTCGGATTTCCGCAAGCGTACTTTCACGTGGCAAAGCATCCGTGTTGATGGCTTTGGGAGCTTCCAACTTCAACGGCAAGGAGAAGTAACCACTCACCAATACAGTACGTATTTTGTCCATGAAGCCTGCATTATCCAGCTCGGGTGAAAAGCTTAGTTTCTTTTCACAATACTGTCTGGAATACATTTCGGAATGCAGTAAATGCTGTAGGACCTGTGTAGCACACCAGCTGTCAGGAGCTGGTTGTTGATTAAGTTGTTCGTGACTGTACTGCTCTAGCCCACTGAATAATGACTCTAAGTCGGTATTCAGCGCATCCAATTGTTTCAATAATGCTGCCCGCATGCTTGTATTAAAGGTTAGTCCAGCCTTAAGGTAGCGAAATTTCGCCAGCCTAAGCCTAATTAACTTTCACCATCCGCAGCTGTCGGGTATCTCCTCCGCTTTCAAGTTGCAGCCAGTATACACCACTAGCCAGACTAGATAAATCATTTACCTGAATGCGGTGCTGGCCGGCTCCATAGAATTGTCCAAAGGACTGCTGGACCAGTCTGCCTTGCGCATCAAACAACCTCCAGTTCAATGGGCCGCCATCCTGCAAGACCAGATTGATGGTAAAGCTCTCCTGGAATGGATTCGGGAAAGCCGTCACCTCAGCAATTGGCTCGAGGTCGTCGGTATCATTTGTACAAGCAGTATCGAAGTAGTAGATCGTAGTACTACTGGTGGTATTATCACAAACAGATTGAATTTCTAATTCGTAAGAGGTACAGAAGTCCAGGTCTTGCAACACAAAGCTGGTGTCCTGAGTAGCTTCAGACTCCCACTCTTCACTACCTACTGGTCGATAGCGGATGATATACGCCAAAGGCTCACCTTCCATTTCCCAGATTAAATCAGCAGTAACAAAGTTGCCTACAACTTCTACCGCAGTAGCCTCTGGACAAGGAATAAACCCAGTAAAGAAAGCCGTGATTTCATCATTGCTTTCCAGACTCATCTGGATGGCTTCTGCAAACTGATCGGGAGCGAAGATATTGTTGGCTACCTCCCAGTATTCGAAGGAGTGTCCTTCATTGGCAATTGCTTCCAACTCGATGTCAATACCACCGTAGTAAGTCGCCATCCACGGGTAGGTCAAGCCTTCAACCGTATTGGCACGTACGCGGCCTGCACCTGCTGGTTCTACATTGATTTGCAGTTCAAATGGTCCGGTAATGCCATCTTCTTCATAGCAATCAATCATACCTTCTGCAAGAACTGTACAACGCGTCAGCATGAAATTGCGAAGGTTGTCTACATTTTCTTCCCATTCATCCATGCTGCCTCCCCAGCGTTCAATCTGTCGTGGCATTTCTGGACGAATTCTATCCGTTAGACGGTCAAGCAGCTCAATCATGTAATCGCAGCCCAAATAGGTATTGGTCAAATCCGCATAGCGGTTGATGTATAACGCAAAGAAATCTGGATTAGCAAAGAGTCGCTCAAAGATGGAAAGGTGTCCTTCGAAATCAATATCAGGCGTAATTTGCTCAATATTACAAGGATCTGCTAATGGCCCTTGGTCTGGAATGAACGTATAGTTGATGTAGTGACCATAGGTCGCATCTTCATCCCAAAGAATGTAACGCCAACGTTGGGCACCACCATCAGGATCGCGTCCGCGCCACCAGGCGGTGTTCCAGTTCAACCAATCCGCTGATACATTGTGCGAGTGAAGGATCATATAATCCAAGAAACTCATGATATTCAAACGCTCACTCACGTAAGCATAATTAGCCGGGTCGGCCATATCATTTGTAGCAATGAAGTTGGTCAAGTCATACCACTCTGTCCAATCACCGTACTCAATCCAGGTAAAGCCCCAGGTCTTGATAAAATCAATCTCGAAACGATTTTGATCATAGTAGTAGCTGGTAAAATCGTGGTCATCTACTTTTTCGCGAATTTCATACACACCCCAGTATTGCCCATTCACAAATAGGATGCATGGCTCGTAGGTGCGCTCATCCAGATTTAGATTAGCTTCTTGTGAAAGCGTGTGCACAAAGGCATCCCGGATATGAGCACCACCTTGCTCAAAGGAGTAATTATCATTAGCCGCAGCTTTAAGGATCAAGCGCTGAAACTGATCGCGATCCGTGTGGTGCGGGAAAATCGCATGCTTCACTGAATGGTCGTCACCCAGCTGGTCACGCGTAATAAAGTCGATACCACGTTGCTGGTAGAAGTTCCAGCTATCATTACCGTGCTTATTATAGTCACCAGTAGCATCCGCCACTCGGTCTCCATTTTCATCAAAAAGCTCCAAGCTACCAATCGGTTCCAGGAAGGTAGAGCCCTGGATGAGGATCTCTACCTCATCACCAGCAATGGATATCGTAGGTACCGTAAAGGTTTCATCTAAAAAGAAAGTGTGATAGTCAACGAAGCTTGGAGGCGTCGAAGGGTCATCTGAATAGACGATTGCCTTTACCACCGTGGTTTCATCAATATCAAATGGCCCTGTATATGGCGTACTCAGATTAGTTGGCGTTGAGCCATCAAGGGTATAGTAGGCCTGATTATTAGGGTTACCAACCAAAATACTCACCTCTACCGCACCAGTGTAAAATCCAGCCGCAGGTTGAATCGCAGGTTTGCCAGCATACTCAGACTGAGGATTTGCGTTATTGGCTTCCGGGGTAGGATCCAGGAAGATGAACCAATCGCCAGTTCCGTCCGGGAATCTACCCCGGGAGTGACCGCCTTGGTTGGGAATATCAATGGGGTGGCTATCAATCACCTGCCCACCAGGATCGGCGAGGGAGATCGACTCATTGTTACGAGTTTGGGTGATCTTAAAGTTTGTATGCCAGTTCACCCCATCAAAATCATCGCGGTTTGAGCACCAAAACAAGATCGTACCATTGGCAGGGATAATCACACCAGCAGGAATAGTCCACTTGGTTGGGTTATCCTCCTTATCACTTAGGTAGTAACCTCCTATATCCAGGTCTTCTGCAGTATTGTTGTACAACTCTACCCAGTCTTCATCACCAAAGAATCCATCAAAAAACTGACGGTAGTTGGCTGCCGAGAATTCATTAATAACTACCTGCGCCGATAGCGAGGTAGAAAAAACAAAAAGTAGAACAAAGAGGTGGTAAAATTTCTGGCGCATATTGAGCGTAATTTGAGCATTCAAGGTAGCTCTTTCCGTGAACTTAAGGGCTTGGCATTTTGTAATCTGTATTACCTTTATCCGCGTAAATTCGGCCTTTTCAATTCCATATATCCTTCACATGTTATCAGTCAATAGTGATGAACACTTTATGCGTCAAGCACTGCGTCAGGCTCAACTAGCTGCTGATCTTGGCGAAATCCCCGTTGGAGCAGTCATTGTAGCTGATCAACAGATCATTGCTCGCGGCCACAATCAAACCGAGCAGTTGACTGACGTTACAGCTCACGCAGAAATCATTGCTCTCACAGCAGCAGCTAATTTTCTGGGGGGTAAGTACCTCAAAGGCTGCACCTTATATGTCACCCTGGAGCCTTGTGTAATGTGTGCCGGTGCTCTGGCCTGGGCGCAACTGGATCGCTTGGTGTATGGCGCAGGAGATGACAAGCGGGGTTTTATGCGCTTTGGCCGAGAACTGCTTCATCCGAAAACCAAGGTAGAGTTCGGCGTTCTACACGAGGAGTGTAGTGGACTTTTAACGGAGTTTTTCCAGACTAAGCGATAGAGTATTCGGATCCATCTTATTCAAGATTAGATTTACAAGAAGGCTTCGACCGCGTAGTGGAAGCTGCGATCGAAGCCTTACAGTAAAACTCAGTTAGAAAACACTGTGGTTTCTATTAATCCTGCCGCAAGAAGAACTGTACCCCAACATGGAAGCCTACCTGGAACGTACGGTCCTGTAGCTCTCCATCGAAATTGGGATAGATGTCTTCGGAGAAAAGGTCACGATTAGAATAACGAGCATCCAGTTGAGTACGGCCCTCTTGCTGCCCCGTTAGGGAAAGCTCTAGAGCCATTTCTGGTGTCAGGAATATGTTAGCACCAACTCTAGCTTCCGCCAGCCAATAGAAGCTGTCAGAATCATAGTTGTTTTCGGAGTTGACGCGGCCATCACGAAAGCCAATTCCAAGTTCTGTAAACGGAACTACCCGACCACCGCTTGTGCGTAGATAATATCGACCAAAGGCTGCAAGCTCGTGGTTCCAACTCCGAAAATCAAGAATCCCTTCGCTTTCACGGTGAATGAAACTGAAGCGATCACGGAGGCCTAATGCTAAGCGATCAGTGACGAAGAGTGCATTTTCAATACTTAACCCAAGTTGAATGATATTATCACGAAAGTAAAGTTGCACGTCACCGAACCCTAGGAGATAAGTTCCTTTTCCAAATCGACTTACGGTAGTCTTACGAGCACCATAAGCGTCGCTACTAATAAATGATCGAATGCCTAGCCCCAATCCTAACCGAGGAGTATCAACACCACTGAAAGAGGTGTAGTTAGCGGCAGCTTCAAGGCTTAGGTTTTCACCAATAAATCGGTTAAAGCCGAGTGATAAGGTAAGTTGACGGCTATCATTACCAAAGCCAGTGCCACCCAATATATCTGCGAAGTAGATATTCTTTGTAGATGTTGGATTGAAAAAGTAGCGGGCTTGTAGGCCAATGCCCTCAACCTCGAGGCGGTCCTCCAAATCAACACCAATCATCCAGTGGTCAGTAATAAGTCGTGCAACAGATATGCCAGCACCTAAACTCCAGCCTTCGTCAAAGTCGGATTCTGCAAAGGTATAACCACCGGCTGCCGATCCATTAATACTTAGATCACCCTTTTGAACTTGGGCCAAGAGAGCGCCCATAGCAAAGCCGGTGCAAACTATTAGAGAGCAAATTTTTTTCATCATCGAGAGGTTTAAATCAGACCACTACCACTGCGCAATTGGTTGTGATCGGGTTAAGTGTAAATTAAGCAGTGCTCTATCAATAGAGCGTCAAAACACAAAAATGGTTCGCCAAATCAACGTTTAAATGAAATAGAGTTTATGTACGCAGATTTCGTATGAGCCTACATAAACTCTAATGAAATCTTAAAATTCGAGTTAGCGAGCAGGTAAGCTTAAGCGCTGATGTTAAACTGTCTTAACAGGCGGGTTAAAGAATCTTAAGAGCATGGATTCTGGCGTTTTGACCCTTTATCTTGGCGCAAAAAGTGAGCCATGAAAAGCATTAAATATCTGTGTAGTCTTGCCGTGCTTGCAACACTACTTAGTTCCTGTGGGCCGACATTAAGCCCCTTCACTCAACAGTTATACGAGGAAAACAACTGGTCAAAGAGCGAACTACAACGCATACAGTTCTACCTCTCAAATGACATTGTTCTTTATCGAGAATTAACAGGAGGAAAATCCGAGATTGTACAAGGAGAGATCAAAATCGTTAATGGTCGCAAGCGCGAGCAAATTACCTTTCAACGCCGGACGCCGGGCGTATTTATATTCAGCCCCAAAAACAATCGTTTTGCGGTCAGTTTTGAAGATGGAGGCAACGATCGCTACCTCATTTTTGGCCCCAACCCAAAGGTTGGCAACCGCTACGTCCTATTAGCTAGTGATTGGAATCGAAGACAGGGAACCGTCAGCTACGCTGGTCAAAAATGGCTAGTCGACTCCGATGCTGCTTACTCTGCCTTATTGGTAGATTTAGAACGATTGCAACGAACGGATGTAAATACCCGTGTGGCCGGAGGCCGACGTGTCGGTACCGACTAAGATTATTCCTACTTCTTATGATTCTGGATGGGGCACCCTGTCCAGAATCATCCTGTATTCCTTTCCTTCATTCTTTGGCATCTCAAAGAAAGGCGATCTACCCTTTTTCACTATAGATTAGCACCACAAAAAAGGATAGTCCAAGGCCCGATTTCTCTGCTTTTTCTTTGTATCGGCTCCTACCATTATCTTCCCCTTACCGACCTTAAGCATCCCCCGCTGCGTCGGCTACTTTTCCTACCCCCCAATCATTACTCCACTTTCAGGGTAATTTTTCTAATTTTGCGTCGTTTTTCAGCCAGGGAAAGTGGCCCAAGCTGTTTTACCATCAAACTATTCTTTGATCAACCAAAACTGGCAACGCATGATAAAGCAATGGACGATGCTGCTGATGTTAATCAGCCTGACCATTGGAGGCATTTCTGCCCAAGATAAAGACGAACGCGTACTCTTTACGGTAGAAAATGACCCAGTCACCGTAGAAGAATTTAGCTATATCTACAGCAAAACCAACGGCGAGCAGGCTGATTTTTCTGAAGCCTCACTTCAGGAATACCTCGACCTTTATGTCAAATTCAAGCTTAAGGTGCAACGCGCAAAAGAGATGCGCCTTGATACCATCGCAGCGCTACAGGAAGAGCTAGCCGGTTATCGCCGGCAACTAGCTGATAGCTATCTTATTGATCGCGCTATTGGAGACCAGCTGATTCAGGAAGCTTACGAGCACATGCAGCAAGATGCTGATATCAGCCACATCCTATTTTCTGTTCGGAAAGGCGCTAGCCCAAGAGATACCTTGGCTATCTACCAACGAGCTATGGAGGCTTACAATCGGATTCAAAAAGGAGAAGATTTTGCTGATTTGGCGAAGGAGTTATCCGAAGATCGCTACAGCAAAGAAAAAGGTGGTCGCATCGGCTACACTACCGCGTTGTATCCAGCAGGGCTTCACCAGCTTGAATATGCTGCTTTTAGCCAACCGGTAGGAGAAGTAAGCAAACCAGTCCGCACTGGTGCCGGTTACCACCTACTAAAAGTACACGAGCGCCGAGCTGCCCGTGGTGAAATCGAAGTAGCCCATATCCTGGTGCGGGTACAGAATGACGCAGATGTGGCGGCGAAAGCCAAAATTGATAGCTTGTACCAAGTTCTTCAAGGTGGTGCTAATTTTGAGCAACTCGCCAGAACAGCAAGTGAGGACAAGCGCACTGCCAACAATAATGGCTACCTCGGCTTCTTTGGAATCAGCCGCTACGAGAAAGCATTCGAAGACGCTGCCTTTGCGCTATCTGATGACAATGACTATACCCGTCCAGTACGGACCAGTCTGGGTTGGCACATTATCAAGCGAATTAGTCGCAAGGAAATACAACCTTTCCAAACGGAAAAGGCTCGTTTAGAAGGAAAGGTCAGACAGGATGCACGTTTTGAGGAAGCAAAGAAAGCTTTGCTTGTTCGCATCCGGACGGAGAACAACCTGGAGGAGAACTCTATTCTCCTGGACCGGTACATTGCTAGCCTATCGGACACCTTCACCACTTTCCGTTGGAAAGCTCCAGCTCAACTATCTGAAGAGGTGCTATTTACCTTGGATGGTGGCTACGAAGTAACGCTTGGTGAACTGCAAACGTACTACGGCAAAGCAACTCGCGATCGTGTTACTTATGCTCGTGAGGGCGATAAGTTATCTGTAGCGCTTCGCTTGTACGGTTCTTTCATGGATGACCAACTATTGAAATACGAGGAGAGTCAGCTCGAAAAGCGCTATCCTGAGTTTCGCAACTTGATGCGCGAATATGAGGAAGGCATTCTCTTATTCGAAGCTACCAAGATGGAAGTATGGGATAAAGCTTCACAAGACAGTGTAGGCCTTGCCAAATTCTTCGAAGGAATTCCTGGCAAGTATCGCTGGGCACCACGAGCACGGACAACCGTTTATCGCATTAGCACCAACTATAAAGATCAAGCGGACGCAATCCGGGCTTACGCAGCAGATCATACTGCTCAAGAGGTGAAGACGAAGTTCAACGCTGCTGAACAAATAATGGTCGTTACCGAGGAGGAAACCTACGAGAAGTTCCGCAATACAGATCTGTCGGAAATCACTTGGGAGCCTGGTGCGATGACTGATGTTATTGAAAATCAGCGAAGCCGAAGCCTGAAGTTCTTCAAGATTGAAGAGGTAATTCCAGAAGGCAACAAGAGCCTGAGCGAAGCTCGCGGTTATGTCATTGCTGATTACCAGGATCAGTTGGAGAAGCAATGGGTTGAAGACCTCCGTAAGAGCTATGAGGTTAAGATCGACCAGAAAGTATTCCGAAGCCTAGTACGCTAAGAATGAGTATATGAAGGGCACTGTATTGAAGAGCGGAAGACTTGGACATTTTCTATTTGGTCTGATCACCATTAGCATACTTAGCTTCGGTTGTGAATCGGGCGACGATGGTAATGCCGGTGACCGTTTACTAGCGCGAGCAGGCAATAAGTCGCTTTATATCTCTGAAATGGAAGGAATGTTTCCAGGTCAGTTGAGTAGTAGCGACAGTTTAGCTATCATTGAGCTTTTTGTTGGACGTTGGGTACGAGAGGCGGCTATCTTAAACGAAGCCGAACGCAACATACCTCCCGACCTCAACATCAACAAACTGGTTCGCGACTACCGGGCTTCGTTGGTGAGAAACAACTACGAAAAGATCCTGGTAGAACAGCTATTGGATTCCGTGGTGCGCAAAGAAGAGCTGGAAGCTTTCTACGATGAAAACCAGCTGCTTTACGAACTAGAGAAGCCGATTGTCCGTTGCCAGTTTATAAAGGTGCCCATTCCAACACCAGAAGTTGATCGACTTCGAGAACTGTGGAATGCAGCCGAGGCCAGTGAGGAGATGCCGCCGCTATTGGAGTACTGCAACAAGTATGCAGAGACAGCTCTACTAGAAGACAGCCTCTGGTACGCGGTAGAAGAAGTAGCCAGCCAACTACCCGAAGGAACCCTCACAGTGGGGAATATTGGCTCAAAACGTGAGTTCACACAGCGAGATGAACACCATCAGTATTATTTTCGCTTGTTCGAACTAAGAAATCAAAAAGAGATCGCGCCGCTATCCTATGTTGAGGATCAAGCGCGCAAGGTCATCTTACATAAACGCAAACTGCAATTGATTGAGCAGGTCAAAGAAGATATTTACCAACGAGAGTTGAGTGATAAAAATATCGAGACCTTCTACTAGAAGTTATACACATGCAACAAAGTAGAATTTTGAATATGAACAAGTCAATCTTCTTTCTCCTGGCCCTATTCCTAGTGGCCCAAACCGCTTTGGCACAGCGCCAGGTAATTGATAAGGTTGTAGCCATGGTTGGTGGTGAGATTGTCTTGCTCTCAGAAGTGGAGGAGCAGTATTCCCTGATCAAGGCTCAGAATCCAAACGTGGAGGAGGGTCTGCGCTGCGAAATCATGAATCAGCTGCTCACAGCTAAACTACTTGTCAACCAGGCTAAACTAGATAGTATTCTAGTGGCTGAAGAAGAAGTAGAAGAACAGCTGAATGCTCGTATTGACCGGATTCTATCCTATATGAATGGTGATCTGGAACAATTTGAGGCTTACTACGGCCAGAGCGTAACGCAGGTAAAGGAACAATTCCGCGAAGACCTTCGTGCACAATTGCTTTCAGAGCGTATGCGCGATGATGTACTACGTGGTGTATCTGTGACTCCATCAGAAGTAAAACGCTTCTTCGACGAGATTCCAATAGACAGCTTACCGTACTTCAGTTCCGAAGTGGAAGTGGGTGAGGTAGTATACGTTCCACCGGTAAACGAAACAGAAAAGCAAAAGGCTATCACTCAACTCGAAGAGGTCAGGGAACAAATCGTGACGGGCACCTCCACTTTCGAGGAAATGGCTCAGAAGTTCAGTGATGATGGCTCCGCTCGAATCGGTGGTGATCTGGGTTGGGCTAAGCGCGGAAAGTTTGTTCCTGAATTCGAGGCAGCGGCTTATCAGCTTGAAACGGGTGAGATCAGCCCTGTGATTGAAACAGAGTTTGGCTTCCACATCATCCAGATGCTCGAACGACGCGGTAACACGATCCGTGTGCGTCACATCCTGGTCCGCCCAGATATCACGGATAACGATCTAGAATTGGCCCGTATCCATCTTGATTCTGTGCGTCAACTGATCGTTAATGATTCTATCTCTTTCTCCATTGCGGTGAAGCGTTTCGGTAACGAAGACGTGCAGAGTTACAATAATGATGGTCGGATGATGAATCCTATCACAGGTAATACTTTTTACGAAGTAGCTGACCTGGACCCTGACGTGTACTTTGCCATCGACACGCTAGGCATTGGTGAGACCACTAGCGCATTCGCTTTTGCATCGCCAACGGGTGAGACTTTCTACCGCATTGTACAGCTGCAATCTCGTACAGATCCACACCGTGCTAACCTGCAGCAGGACTACAACAAAATCATGACTGCTACTAAGGATTCGAAGCAAAACGAATTCCTCAGTGAATGGATTGAAAGCAAAGTAGCCTCTACCTACGTCTTAATCGACGATCGCTTTCAGGGCTGCCCTAACCTGACCAAATGGCGAGAAGATGCCTTAGTACGCCCCTAGGACCTTTTGAGTTCTAGCATGAAGCGGGATTCAGGAAGCCATCGGCTCTTGTATCCCGCTTCTTACTTTTAGCTACCTGGTACACTCACTAATGGCGTCGTCTAGAATAGCAATACCAAGATCGAGTTCTTCCTGAGTTACAGTCAGTGGTGGTGCTATTCGAAACACCCCGCCGTAACCTTTCACTCTCACGATATTCATACTGAGCCCGAGCCGGAGGCAAGCTTCAGAAATCTTATGTCCAAGCTCAGGATCCGCCTCTCTGCTTTCTCTATCCTTTACAATTTCGACACCGAGCAATAGTCCACGACCACGCACATCACCAATACATGCATGTTTTTCTTGTAGGGCAAGCAATTGAGTCTTTAGGTAGGCCCCTTTCTCTCGAGCTTGTTCGGCCATTTTATCACGTAGCAAAATTCGTAAGCCCGCCAGTCCTACTTCCGCGCAAAGCGGATCAGAAACATGAGAGGTTACATAGATGAAGCCTTTTTCATAGCAAGACTCCTCTACCTCTGCACTACAAATGGTGGCAGCCAATGGTAAACCGCCTCCCAGTGTTTTGGAAAGCGTGAGCATATCTGGCGTATGACCATAAGCCTCAAATGCGAAGTTTTCACCTAACCGACCTAAGCCCGTCTGAGCTTCATCCAGAACCAGAAGTAAACCTCTTTCTTGGCAGAGCTCATATAGGCGTTGGTAATAAGTAGGTGATATCTCAATGATCCCAGCCGCACTCAAAACCGGTTCTGCGATAAGGGCTGCTCCTGCACCCACCGACTGTTGGTCTACCCACTTCATTCCCACCTCGAGGCAGGTATTATCACAGGTGCCTTTACAATGTTCTATTGGGCACCGATAGGCGTAAGGAGCAGGTAACATTAGATTGCCAGGAATGGACGGACCATAGCCCCGTCGAGTAAGGGAATAGGTCGAAGCCTGGGCACCGGCCGTCATACCATGCCAGGAGCCAGCAAAACCGATCACCTCAAAGCCACCAGTATGCAGCTTAGCCATGCGAATAGCCAGTTCATTAGATTCAGATCCTGTATTCAGAAATACGCATTGATCTAGCCCTTCAGGCAACAGCTCGATCAATTGCCGCCCTAATTTCACCACAGCAGGAGACAACATACTACTCAGCAAGTGGATAGCCTGATCCGTTCCCGCTCGCAGGGCCGCAACCATATCTGGATGATTATGGCCGAAAACGGAACACATTTGCCCAGAGGTGAAATCGAGAATTGCCTTCCCCTCCTTGGTGTATATATAGGCTCCCTCCGCTCGCTCTACCAGTATAGGAGAAAAGCTACCGCAATATCGGATCAGTACCTCTTGGGCTATTTCCTTCCAGTTGTCCATATTTTTTTCGATAAAAATCTGGACATCACAACCTTAATTCTTGTACAATATGATCATTATCGAATCAAACTCTGATAAGCCCTTGGGCTTAAGCCTGCCAGCTTTTTGAAATGGCGCGTAAAGTGGCTCTGGTCATAAAAGCCCGTGCTCAGTGCCGTATCCACAAGCGTATGTCCGGTCTGAATTAGGGCTTTAGCGTTATCAATTTTCAGCCCCATGATGTAGCGAGCAGGAGAAATACCCACCTGCGTCCGGAAAGTCCTTAAAAGGTGGCTGCTGCTCCGAAGCGCGACCTTGCTTAAGTCATCCAAGCTCAGTCCCTCTGCGAAATGATGGTGCATGAACTCCAAACATCGCGCAATAGCGTCATCTTTCCTCAGCGTGTTTACTGGAGATTCACTGGACAAAAACTCAGTCAAAAACACGCCATTGGTTTGTTCAATACCATGCTGCTGACCAAACCAAGATTGAAAGCTGTTCACAACATCCGCATCCGCAGTTCTGCGAAATGAAAGCAGTCCTTCACCTTGTTCTCTTCGGAAACGAATGATCTTATAGGAAAAGGATCGCTCCACCACCGTCCGATGTGGCAGCCCCGCTGGAACGAAGAGGAGATCTCCCGGAAGTATGACCATTTGTTGGTTCGGTATTTCCAAGATGGCCTGCCCGGCTGTTACCAGAGATATACAATGATAATCTGGATGCACATGCCAGGGAAAGACATGACGCGGGTAGCTTAAAGCAGTCTTCTCTAAAATATCGAGCTTCATGGTAGATCTCGCTCTGTTAAGCGTTTACTCTAATTTAGCGTAAAACCTATAACTTTAAGCGCCTTCATAGGCTGCTAACCAATAATCGCTACCGTATATGCCTACATTCTTTCGTTATGGTCTTTTTTTGCTAATCGCACTAGGTGCATTTTATGGTTGTAAGGAAACACCATCGGACTCTGGCGAGCGTCCTGAGGTTGGCATTTCGCAAGACTCCGTTGTCCGCCGAGTAGCCATTCCTTCTGTTTTGATGGGCAAGGTTTTTAATGCCAATGTTATCCTGCCGGAAAGCTATTTCCTGGACAGCAACCTGACCTTCTATCCAGTGGTTTATCTACTCCATGGCCATTCCGGTAATTATGATAATTGGTATGCTCGCGTACCTCGCATTCGCGAGTGGGCGAATGAACTTGAGATGATCATTGTGACTCCAGATGCCAACTACAACAGCTGGTACCTGAATAGTTATCTGGATTCTACCAGTCTCTTCTATTCTTACATTAGCCAAGAGGTTCCATCTTATATTGATGCCCATTTTCGTACCTACCAGGATGCGCGTTATCGAGCCATTGCTGGTTTAAGCATGGGTGGACATGGTGCCCTGAATATTGGTCTCCAGCATCCCGATTGGTTTGGTATGGCAGGTAGCATGAGTGGTGTTATGGACCTGAGTCTGCATCCGGAACAATGGGAGATTGACCAACAACTTGGCGCCTACGAAGCAGATACTTTGCGTTGGCAGTCCCATTCCATTGTGAATATTGCAGCCCAAGTAGGCAATACACCACAGCTAATCATCGACTGCGGTACAGAAGATGCGATGCTCGAGGAAAATAAAGCACTGCACACTATTCTACAGGAACGTAATATCCCGCATACTTATATTGAGCGGCCGGGCGGGCATGACTGGCTATACTGGGAAGAAGCGGTGGCCTTTCAACTTATGTTCTTTGCCCGTTTGTTTGCCGAAGGGTAATTTAATTTATGCCTCTTCTGTAACAAGGCTTGGCTCTTCGGTCTCTATATTAGATTTCGACATCTTCCTCATTTCTCGAACTAGGAAGAAGAAACAGAGACTTGCCGAGATTAAATCAGCTATTGGGAACGCGTAGAAAATTCCATCCAAGCCCATAAAAGGAGGTAATAAGAAGAGAAGGGGGATCAGACAAAAGCCTTGCTTGGTGAGCGTAAGCAATAAGGCTGGCACCGCTCGACCTATTGCTTGGAAATAAGCAGAGCCAATTAGTTGAAATAGGATGAGTGGCGTAGCTAAAAAGCTAGCTCGAATAGCAGGAACAGTGATTGCGATGAGCCCTTCATCATTAGTAAACAGACGGGCAATCTGGGGCGTAAATAGCATAATGGCCCCAAATGTTAGCGAGGCAATGATCGTACCACTAATCAGGCTCAAACGAATCGTCTGTCGCACCCTACCCCAAAGTTTCGCACCATAGTTATAGCCCGCAATCGGAAGGAAACCTTGTGTAATACCCAGCACGGGGAAGTTGGTAAACATCATCAAGCGCTGTATGATACCATAAGCAGACATAGCCAACGCACCGCCGTACGCAAATAAGGTGTTATTAAGTACTATGGAGAGGACTGCGATTACTCCCTGGCGAGCTAAGGTCACGGAACCTAAAGAGAAGATCTCTCTCACGATCTCCCAACGTAAGCGCAGCTGACTACGGGTAATTTTCATCTCCGAACGCCCACTCATAAAGAAGTACCAACTGGTCCAGCCAGCTGCTGAGCAATATGCAATTGCGGTAGCCCAACCAGCACCTGCTAATCCCATATCTAACCAAACAATGAAAATTGGGTCCAGCACCAGATTAACTAAAGCCGGCACCATCATAGAGATCATCGCAATACGGGGTTGCCCTTCGGCACGAATGACCGTATTCGACATCATAGCCCAGGCTAAACAGGGTATTCCCAGCAAGACAATCCCAAAGTATTCTTGTGCAGCTAAGAGCGTTTCACCTTGTGCACCAAAAAGTCGTAGTACAGGATCTTGGAAGGCCACACCAACTGCCACAACACTAATAGCAATACCTATCGTTAATGCCACCTGATTGCCAAAAGTCTGCAGCGCACGCTCTTTATTTCCTCGACCAAGGGCACGAGAGACCATGGAGCTGCCACCAATTCCGACAGCCATTCCCACACTCGAGATAAGAAATGTGATTGGCAACACCACTGTAATTGCACCAATGGCGACCGGGCCAACAAAGTTGCCGACAAATATGGTATCAACGATACCATAGATTGACATCACTAGAATACCAATGGAAGCAGGAATGGCCTGCTGGCGTAACAATCGGTGAATAGGTGCTTTTCCGAGTTGATCAGATTTCTGCATCGATGCACAGGTGGATTAATGGGTATGGGTTGCCGAAAGGGCACCCTATATGAACCCGAAGAAGCGCAATAAGTTGCAGGGCTGCAAGGGATCATGCAGTGAACAGGCCATATCTAGCCGTAAGCGTAAAAAACAATACTTTTATAATACCAATAGGTGGCGACTGAATTTTAGGTGTTACCCCTTTCGGGGAATGAACGTCAAAAATTCATAATACAGTCGGGTGATGGGGAGAGGAGAGGGGTAATTAGGAGTAAATAGCGTAAAAGAACTGAGAGGGGCTAAAAGAAGTAAACCCGGTATAAACCGGGTTCCTCTAAATCTGGCATCAACTTAATGTGGATGTCCCCCTTGTTATCTTAAAATAGGGTTGTGTGTTTATTTTGTTTGATACAAATATAGAGCCCCACTTGAGCTCTTACAACCCCACTTTTGTGGGGTTCCTCCAATTTATGGTTATAAACAGGCGTTAGACTTGTACAAATGGTCTTAGAGATTACAAATTTGGCACGCTTACTACCCAGTATTTCGCTGGTTTTCTTCTTGTCCATCCAAGTTATGGGGCAAGATTTGACTGGTACCTGGCAAGGAAAAGTCTGGCAAGAAAACAGTCCGGACACCTTCATCTACGAGGTTCAACTCACTCAAAACGGAGAAGCACTCGCGGGGCAAGCTAGTTCTCGTTCGAAAGATGGGAAAATGAATGCGCAGTTCAGTCTGAGTGGTCGCGCTACAGACGAGGGGATCCGACTTCAAGAGGTGGAACAATTACAACCAGAATCTCCGCGATGGTGCCTAAAGTACCTTAATCTACAAAGTACTTCTGTCAGCCAATTACGAGGAGATTGGACAGCTACTGGCTGCCGTCCCGGTTTCGTCGAACTTAACCGCCTCGGTGCTACGCGGACGGAGGAGTTACCTTTTACCTTCCCAGGACGTTGGTCTGGGCATCTATCCCAGTCTGATCGCGATTATGGTTTCTACTATGAGATGAACCTGAAGCCCGACGGCACAGGCACATCGAAGATAGTGAGTGAAGATGCTGGCGGAGAAGCACTCCATGCTTTGCGTTGGGAAGAGACCGCATCAGGAATCCGTTTCACAGAGAGTGAAGTATTGGAAAGGACCGATCCAAAATGGAAGTGGTGCTTGAAATCCGGCCAACTGTCTCAAAGTCGCACGGATGGAACCTACGAATTTCGTGGCGACTGGAGTGGTTATTTGGAACACAAAAGCCCTTCCAATGGAGCTTGTGCCCCAGGTACGGTATACTTGAATAAGCCCGTTCTGAGTCGCACCGTAACCGAACGAATTGCGCCGAGCACCAATCAATACACAGAAGAAACACAGCGAACAGTAAAAGTGGATCGCGTCTTAAAGGTGCGTAGTGACAACATTCGGATCAAGGTCTGGGATAACGGGATCGTTGATGGCGACATTCTCACCCTCTTCCTCAATGGTCAGCAAATACTGCACAAGTACCGTGTTAATAAGCGCCGATGGAGTATTCCTGTGGATATCATTCGGGGGGAAAACCTACTGATTCTACACGCAGAAGACCTGGGGGATATCTCACCAAATACCGTTGCGGTAGCTATTGATGATGGAATCAGTGAGCAAATCATCGTACTGAGTTCCAATTTGCGCGAAAGCGGGGCCATCCTGATCCAGCCCTTTGATTTTTGATTTGCAACAAAATCAGCTTATCTTTATTAATTAGAATATGAATTATTCGCACAGTTTCAAAGAGCTATGTCTCGTTTAGCATTGGCTTCAAACTGTTCAATAAAATCATTAGCGCGTGGATAATAAGATGCTCGATAAGGTAGCCAAACCCTTCAATGTAGAGCTACCAGAGGCGGAAGGATTGTTTGATATGTTAGATAAGATCTTGCCAGCGATTCGCAAGCACAGCGAGGACCTGCGTGAGGACGAGTATTATCTACGTCGCAACTGGATTGAACTACGCGATCAAGAGAGTTTCCACGAAGTAATCCTACACGTCTTTGATGACGGTGGAGAGTACGTTCGAAGTACCAATGGTAATATCGAATGTGGGGAATGGCGAATGATGAACGGAAAGTTTGTCTACGGCCCGAGTTCCTGCGATGCGGAGGTATTTGATCTGGCTTTTCTGGATGAGGAGTTCTTTATTCTGCGTAAGCACGGCAACTCTCGCCTGTTTGATCGCCGCTACCACGTCTTCATGATTGAGCCACTTGCCAAAAGGCTAGAATGGAATGAAGCCATGGAGTATCTCTTTGATAAGTATCGCAATTCTAACGGTTTTCTCATCACAGCTGCACTTCTATTAGTTTTAATCATTGTATTGGCCTTGTTGTTAAGCTAAGTTTACTTTTTTGAATATTAGTAATCTAGTATGGCCTCGGAGCCGAAAAAAGGTTTACCTTCGCGGCTTTTTTGAGAGTAATACTATGGTTCAATTCATCAGAAATCGGGCAGCCAGCATCAAGAATGATGTATTCAGTGGTTTGACCGTGGCCTTAGCTTTAGTGCCTGAAGCAGTAGCCTTTGCATTCGTAGCGGGAGTAGATCCACTGGTGGGTCTCTATGCTGCGTTCATGATTGGCTTAATCACTTCTATCTTCGGTGGTCGTCCTGGGATGATCAGCGGTGCAACCGGAGCACTTGCTGTGGTTATGGTTTCCCTAGTAGCAGAAGGTAACGCTATGGGCGAGGCCAGCGAGCAGCTCGGGCTCTACTATCTGTTTGCCACCGTTATCCTCATGGGCTTTATCCAGATGGCTGTAGGCTTACTTAAGCTGGGTAAATTCGTACGACTCATTCCTCACCCCGTAATGATGGGATTTGTGAATGGCTTGGCCATTGTGATCTTCCTCTCTCAATTGGGGATGTTCAAAGAGACTGTGAACGGAGAAACCCAATGGTTACAAGGGATGGAACTAGCCATCATGGGAGGCCTAGTGGCGTTGACCATGGCTATCATGCATTTCCTTCCTATGATCAATAAGCGCCTTCCAGAGGCGTTGATTGCCATTGGAATTGTGTCTGCGATTGTAATCTTAGGCGGATTAGATGTAGCCACTGTAGGAAGCTTTATCCGCGATGGTGGAGGAGAAGGCCTAAAAGGTGGTCTACCGATTTTTCAGACAGAAATATTCAGCAAGGTCCCATTCAACTGGGAAACCTTAGCTTTCATTGGACCTTATGCCGTGATTCTAGCCGCTATTGGCCTTATTGAATCACTAATGACCCTAAATCTCGTAGATGAGCTTACGGAGACGCGTGGTAGCTCTAACAGAGAATGCTTGGCTCAAGGTGGCGCCAATATTGTCACCGGCCTTTTTGGTGGTATGGGAGGCTGTGCGATGATTGGGCAATCAATCATTAATATCAAATCGGGCGGCCGCACCCGCTTATCGGGCATTGTGGCAGCAGTTACGCTTCTGGGCTTCATTCTTTTTGCCTCTGGCGTCATTGAACAAGTGCCTATCGCTGCATTGGTGGGCGTGATGTTCATGGTTGTAATCGGCACCTTCGCCTGGAGTAGCTTCCGCATTCTCAACAAAATCCCGTTGCCCGATGCTTTGGTTTTGATTACTGTATCATCTCTAACCGTTGTTTTTGACCTGGCCATTGCCGTAATCGTCGGTATCATCATGAGTGCCCTGGTCTTTGCCTGGGAAAACGCCAAGCGTATCCGCGCCCGCAAGCGCTTTTTACCAGACGGCACAAAGGTGTACGAAATCTGGGGGCCACTTTTCTTCGGCAGCATTCAGGTATTCAAGAGCAAATTTGATGTTCAAAATGATCCTGATCGGATCATCATTGACTTCATGGAATCACGCGTAAGCGACCACTCTGCACTGGAAGCCCTTTTCCAATTGGTAGAGAAGTACGAGGCCGCAGGCAAAGAGGTTCTCATTCAGCACCTCAGTGAGGACTGTCAGAAACTCATGGTAAAGGCCTCACCTAAGTTGGCCAATGTCATTGAAAGTAATGTAGATGACCCGCGCTATCATGTGATGTCGCAGGTGCAGCAGGAGGCGTAGGTCCTACCCTACTCTTTTGGTAAATATTTCGCTGGCAGGGGCAACTCTTCGGTTTCCCCTAGCCAGTAGATATGCAGGATCCACCAGCGTTTACCATCGTTCATGAGCTGGATACTATTGATCCCACGCGCAAAAGGTTCGGCATCCGTTTTGGACCGGTAGGATTCATACGTACTGAAGAGATGTACCAGAGAGCCATATTCCTCCGCTACCCGGTGGATTTCCACTTCATGAAAACCGTTTTCTTCTAGCCAAGCCCCAGAACGTTCCACATAGCCGTCTGGGCTCAAAATCCGATATCCCACTTCACCCTCTGGATTTTTGCCGGAAGGCATCAAACGCGCTTCTTCCACAAACAAGTAGCGGAACCGATCCCAATCCCGTTTTTCTCCAGCATCGCCGGATATCACCCCGTACAAGGCAGACATGATCGCATCCAAGGAAGCGACATCCTTGGCATAAGGGCTTTCTTTGGTTTCAGCCATAGGTTCTTCAGCTTGCGCTAGGAGGCTCGCTGTGGAAGACAATAACAGTGCTAGGAGCAGGGTACGCATGATGTTTTTCTTTTAAAGATAAGGGTTTGGGGAATTCTCGCGTTGGGGGACGGTGGGGAGCACATTCGCGTCGGGGGACGCTGGGGAGCGTTAGTTGGTTAGTTGGATTAGTTGAATGAGTTGAGGCTTGGCAATCTTCTTATATGTCCTTATATGCCTTTTTATCCGCTGGAGCGTTGCGTAGGTGGAATATGGTTCAAAAACTTAGGTGCACTTCGGTGCCTTGGGTGGTTCGCGTTGGGGGGGCGTAGGTAAACACATTCGCGTCGGGGGACGCTCGGGAGCGATTAGTTGGAGATTACTGTTTTATGTATTTATCCTAAAAACAACGAACCCGATCCCTGCGCTTGGCAAGAATCGGGTTCGAATTGTGCGATCTTCTTGGGGATTAACCCTGCAGTGCTTTTACCATTGTTACACCAATTTCAGCTGGTGATTTTACTACGTGGATACCGCAAGCTTCCATGATAGCCATCTTAGCTTCAGCAGTATCATCCTTACCACCGATGATTGCACCAGCGTGGCCCATAGTACGTCCCTTAGGAGCAGTCTGGCCAGCGATAAAGCCAACAACTGGCTTAGTGCCGTGCTCTTTAACGTACTGGGCAGCCTCTGCTTCCATCGTACCGCCGATCTCACCGATCATGATGATACCATCCGTATCAGGGTCGTTCATAAGTAGCTCTACTGCATCTTTGGTGGTAGTGCCGATAATTGGGTCACCACCAATACCGATACAAGTACTTTGGCCCATACCTGCCTTGGTCACCTGATCTACTGCTTCGTAGGTTAGGGTACCAGAGCGGCTAACGATACCGATACGACCTGGGTTGTGGATAAATCCTGGCATGATACCACACTTGGCAGCACCAGGAGTGATAACACCTGGACAGTTAGGACCTACCAAGCGGCAGTCATAGTCCTCGATGTAAGCCTTAGCCTTCACCATGTCCTGTACTGGAATACCTTCTGTGATACAGATGATCACCTTGATACCAGCAGCCGCCGCTTCCATGATCGCATCAGCTGCGAATGGAGGTGGTACGAAAATTACTGACGTATCAGCACCTGCCTTTTGTACGGCTTCGTCTACGGTATTGAAAACTGGGCGATCCAGGTGGGTCTGGCCACCTTTACCAGGGGTTACACCACCAACTACATTGGTGCCGTATTCGATCATTTGACCAGCATGGAAGGTACCTTCCTTACCCGTAAAACCCTGGACAATTATCTTAGAGTCTTTATTAACTAGTACAGACATGAAGTTAAGATTGTTACTTTGGTTTTATCGTTACAAAAAGTCCTTTGGACCTTCTTCTTTTATTCGTCAGCGATGATGAAAACATCTTCATTATTACGCTGCATATAGTATTGCTCTCGTGCGAAACGCTCCTGATTAATTTGCATATCAAGGCGCTTCTCCTCTTCCTTATCGATCTGTTCTTCGTAGAAAACCTTGTCGTCTTCTAACTTGTTCACAGTCCCTTGAAGTTGAATCTGCGTCAGCACATCATGGCGGTCAAAAAAGACCATAAAAGCCACAAAGACGACTGCCGTCAGGAAATAACGATTGCGCAGCGGGGCTGGCAGTTTATTCCACAGATCCAAAATTACTTTATCCATAGGGTCATACGTTTATGTCCCAAAGATAAGGGGCGACAGGGGAAGTTGGAAATCGGAAGTAAGAAGTATTCTACTTCCTACTTCAAACTTCCTATTTCTCAATTAACCTAGAAGCGCTCGGCCAGGATAGATGGCAGAGTCGGTCAGTTCTTCTTCAATTCGTAGCAACTGGTTGTACTTAGCGATCCGGTCAGAACGTGAAGCAGAACCAGTTTTGATTTGTCCAGTGTTCAGTGCTACTGCCAAATCAGCGATGGTAGTGTCCTCTGTTTCACCAGAACGGTGGCTCATAACGCTGGTGTAGCTGTTACGAGTAGCCAACTGTACTGCATCGATTGTTTCCGTAAGGGTACCAATTTGGTTCACCTTAATTAGGATACTGTTAGCAGCTCCCATTTCAATACCCCTCTGAAGACGCTTAGTATTGGTCACGAACAAGTCGTCACCTACCAATTGTACCTTATGGCCGATGCGGTCATTCATCAACTTCCAGGCATCCCAGTCATCTTCGTGCAAACCGTCTTCAATAGACAAGATTGGGTACTTGTTTACCCACTCTTCCCAGTAAGACACCATGTCTTCTGCGGTTAGCTTATCACCAGTAGATTGGTGGAAGTGGTATATCTTCTCTTCTTCTAGGTAGAATTCAGATGCTGCTGCGTCCATCGCGATCATCATATCCTCACCTGGGCGGTAGCCTGCCTTTTCAATAGCTTCAAGAACAGTCTCAATAGCCTCAACGTTGCTCTTAATGTTTGGCGCAAAGCCACCTTCATCTCCAACGTTGGTGCTGTACCCCTTACTCTTTAGAACGCTCTTCAGGTGGTGGAAAACCTCCACACCCATACGAAGACCTTCAGAGAAGTGATCTGCTCCAACAGGCATTACCATAAACTCCTGGAAGTCGATGCTATTATCTGCGTGAGAACCTCCGTTCAGGATGTTCATCATCGGTACTGGCATTACGTGAGCATTCACACCGCCGATGTAGCGGTACAATGGCTGCTCACTACTAGCAGCAGCAGCTTTTGCTACAGCCAAGCTTACACCTAGCATAGCGTTAGCGCCAAGCTTAGATTTATTCTCTGTACCGTCAATATCGATCATTATCTGGTCGATATAACGCTGCTCGTATACGCTGATACCGATGAGTTCGTCAGCGATAACTTCTTCTACATTGCGGCACGCCTGAAGTACACCTTTACCCAGGAAGCGTTCCTTGTCGCCATCACGCAACTCAACTGCTTCGTAAGCTCCGGTAGAAGCACCAGAAGGAACAGCCGCACGGCCAACAACACCTTCTTCCGTTAGTACTTCAACTTCAACCGTTGGATTACCACGAGAATCAAGAATCTCGCGTGAGCGAATATCTAGAATGTTACTCATTGGTTTTTCTTTTTTTATCAGTGATTAATGTGTTCCGCCTGTTGGCAAAAACGACGTCAGGCCCCGTCTTACTTGTGTTCGGCCATTAGTCCGATGAACTGGTCAAACAGGTAACGGGCATCGTGTGGGCCAGGGTTAGCTTCTGGGTGATATTGTACCGAGAAAGCTGGCTTCCCAATAACCCGAATTCCCTCGATGGTTTCGTCATTGAGGTTCACGTGCGTAATTTCTACCTTATCAGCATTGGCTTCAATAGCGGTAGGGCTCACACCAAAACCGTGGTTTTGGCTGGTAATCTCACTTTTTCCAGTCACCAAGTTTTTCACAGGGTGGTTAATCCCACGGTGACCATTATGCATTTTATAGGTTGGAATATCCAAGGCCTGCGCCAGAATCTGGTGGCCGAGGCAAATTCCGAATAGTGGACGATCAGCAGCAAGGATTTCCTTAGCCGTGTTCGTCGCATAATCCATAGGAGCAGGATCGCCTGGGCCATTGCTCAGGAAGAACCCGTCTGGGTTAAATGCTTCTAGTTCTGCCAAAGAAGTCTTGGCTGGGAATACCTTAAGGTAACAACCACGCTTGGCAAAGCTGCGCAAGATGTTTTCCTTCACCCCAAAGTCAAGAACAGCTACACGATATTTCGCTGATTCCTCACCATAAGTATAAGGCTCTTTGGTACTCACTTGACTTGCCAACTCTAGCCCCTTCATACTAGGAGCCTTAGCTAACATAGCCTTTAGTTTGTCTACATCCAGTTCTTCACTGGAAATAATCGCATTCATTGCTCCCTTATCACGGATGTGACGAACAATAGCGCGAGTATCCACATCAGAAATACCAACGAGGCTGCCCTCTTCAAAGTAATCCTGAATAGACTCATCAGCTAGTGGACGGTGATAAGGAACCGTAAAATTCTTACACACCAAACCGGCAATCTTAATCGATTTCGACTCGGTTTCTTCCTTCTTAACACCATAGTTGCCAATGTGGGCATTGGTCATGACCAAGATCTGGCCGAAATAAGAAGGATCAGTAAAAATTTCTTGATAACCGGTCATACCGGTGTTGAAACAGATTTCGCCGGTTGTCGTACCGATTTTACCGGCGGCGTGCCCCCGAAAAACAGTGCCATCTTCTAGTAAAAGAATGGCTGGGGGAAGCGGAGAATTGGCCATAGACTGCGGTTTCGTTTTAACCGCACGCAAAGATAGTCAAGCGATTATATTTGAGGTAACCTAAGCCGGGAATTTTTCATGGAATCTCCCAACCGTGTTTTTCCCAATCTTCTTCGTAGTCAATATCCGATAAGGTAGGGAGCAATTTTAGCGTCCAATCCTTGTTTGCGATGATCGTATTCGTTTGTTCAAACACAGTCTCTGTGCTCCAGGCTATACCTTTAAACACCTCCGGATGGAACGCCCGCATGCCAAGCAAATAGTAGCCACCATCTTCCGCCGGGCCGATCACAAAATCGTGCTCCTCTAATGCATCTATACCCTCCTGGATAATCTGCGCAGTAAGTTGAGCGCAGTCACTGCCAATAATGAGCACCGGCCCTTGCTGCTCGGAAAACGCCTGCTCAAAAGCAGTCTCCATTCGTACTCCTAGATCACCACTAGCCTGTAAGTACTTGTCAAAGTCCGCAGCAGGCCAATCGTCCTGTCCATCAATGAATGAACTGTAGAAAAGCATTCGTCGAGCTGGGGTAGATTTTGCAAGGTGTCGTGTATGGCCTAATAGTGCCAGATATATTTGTAGCGCCCGCTCATCACCTACCGTCTTGGCTAGTCTGGTTTTCGCTTTTCCAAGCTCGGGGTTCTTAATGAAGGTTATGAGTGTTGGTTGGATGGTTGGATAGTTTGTTGGTTAGAAAGTTGGTTTAGTTGGATTAGTTAGATGAGTTGAGTTAGTTGGATTAGTTGGATTAGTGTCATTCTGATTTATTGACTAATCTCTTTGGGTGGCGAGCCAGCGCTGATATTTAGCCTTACCTCGGTTGAAGCCCGCGGCATCTTCATAGAAATTATGCGAACCATCGGTCTCATCTACATTCAGGACGTAAAAAAGATAGTTGGTCTCTTCAGGAAACAAGGCAGCCTCGATTGCTGCGGCACTAGGCGAACAGATAGGCCCTGGCGGTAAACCTTGAATTTTCCGGGTATTATATGGATGATCCACTTCCAGGTCGCTACGGTGAAGGGTCCCATCCCAACGGCCAAGGAGCTTGGCTATATATACATTGGTAGCGTCCAGGCCTAACGGAATGCCTCGCTCCAGGCGATTATAAATAACAGAAGCCACAATAGGTCGCTCCTTGTCTAGCTTCGATTCGTTTTCAATAAGACTTGCAATAGTAATAATCTCTCGGCGGGTACGTCCAAGTGCAGTGGCACGCTCATCCCAGCTCGTCTGCCAAACCGATCGAAACTCCTGTACTAATCGTTCGATAACACCCTCCGGACCAGCATCGGATTCTACCTCATAAGTAGTAGGATAAAGATATCCTTCCAGATTACGAGCGGCTGGGTCGAAGTCGGCGATCAAACCTACTTGATCCATCAGCGCAAATACATCTTGTTCTTGCAAGGGAGGATTCCCAGGAAAACGGCTAGCTACCCGTGCAGCTATCTCGAAACGAGTCCAGCCTTCTGGTAAAGTCAGTCGAGCAGTACGCTTTCTACCATCCTGCAGTAGCTCTAATGCTTCGATTGTTGAAATGGGGGAAGGAAATTGGAAATCACCAGCCTGCAGCTGCATATCCTTACCGAGTGTTTTCAAAAACAACTTAGCGTGAGACGGCTTCGCAATGATTCCTTCTTGGTGTAGCTGAGCAATAATAGCATAGGCAGTACTACCATTTTCAATCGCAATGAAAGTATCTGCCTTGTCGTGTTCTAGTTGCTCATGTAATCCTTCGTACCACCAGTAGCCCGCTAAACCAAGGCCAACCAATGCTACCAATACCAACATAAATAGTGCTCGTAAGAAAGCCACAGGAGTAGTGTTTATTGTAAAATTTGCCACAAGGGCGCGCTAAGAGTTTATTGGTCATTTACCCTTTGGCCTGCAACCGAGCATTTTTTGAACCTCATTTTGCCATTTTTTTGGTCCGTAGCGCTGCTATGCACCGCAA
>ENA-UENT01000188-UENT01000188.1-marine-metagenome-genome-assembly--contig:-NODE-188-length-45358-cov-3.579106_pt1 | contig 45358 bp, 30 predicted proteins | sample MGYA00237879_ERZ529330 | MGnify/ENA primary metagenome ERZ529330 (study PRJEB26372, sample SAMN05368345) | marine metagenome | biome: cultured habitat; feature: ocean water; material: water; isolation... | reverse complement strand
CTCCAAAGAATGAATCGCAACTTGCATTAATTAGTAGTGATCGTCAACTCCTACTGATGGTTTCAGAGGAGTTACCGTCCTTAAATACCTAAAGTAAAAAACTCGACCATGAAAAAGCTCTTCCTCCTCGTCTGCACACTTATTACCTTCCTGGCCTATTATCCACAATCCGACCAAGTCTCCATCGAAATTAGTGTAGAAACGCCTGTAGAATCTGTAGAGGTAACTTGCCCTATCGATGGTTTCATTCTATGGAATCAAAAACAGGATACCTTATCAAGCGAAGGAAATGGGAAGTTTAAGCAAAGCTATGCCCTTTCTCAAGCTGGTCCTTTCAGAATCAAAATTGGAAAACTGAGATTTCGAACCCTGTTTGAACCCGGCCAACACTATGACATCAAACTGGAAGGCCAACAACTCCTCTTCAGCGGAAAAAATGCCGCAGGTCTAACGCTCTTTAGTCAGCTCAAACGTCCAGGCTATACCTTTACCGAGAATACCAAATTTGCACAGGATACCACCGCTGCACAGATTACAGAGAAGATAGGTACCTTGATCCAGCAAGAAAAGGAACAGTTCCAGCAACTGGAAGCCCAAGGGAGTATTACCAGAGAATTCCGGGAGTTAGCCTTCCGAGACATTGACTACTATTATGCAAAGAAGACACTTGACATCATCCTAAGTAAAGAAACCAAAAATGAGCCATTGGAGGCATCACTAGTGGCTTTGATGGACAAGACAATCAAAGAAAACCCTGTGCAACTATCTGGCTTCATTCCTGAAGATTGGGATTACTTCGCCGACAGCGTCATCATCTATAAAAAGACCTATGAACTAAAGCAGGCTGGAAAGATCACTAGTGAAAAATTAGATGCATTATACGAGGCTGGTGAGCTACACAATTGGCGCTTACCCTTGATCAATGATCAATTATCTGGACAAACCAAAGAACACTACCTCGCCTTCTACTTATATGATAGAGCTGTTCAGTCAAGATTCGAAAAGAGTCTAGTGGGAATATTTAAAAGCTTCGAGCAAGAATTCCCAGAAAGCTCATTCACGCCTTACATCAAGCCACTGATTGACAAGATCGTTACCTACCACGAGCGAATTGAAGCACCATTGTCCGACAAGGTCAAAATATTAGATGGCAGCACGATCACTAATTTTGATCAATTGCGAGAACAGCTAAAGGGACAAGCCTATTACGTAGACTTATGGGCAACTTGGTGCAGCCCTTGCAAAATGGAGTTTAAACACAATGTGGCTATCGATCCCGTATTGAAAAATGCAGGCTATGAAAAACTATACATCTCCATTGACAAAGCTAGCGCTCGAGAAAAATGGATCGACAACATCAAGTACTTTGGGTTGGAAGGAACCCACCTACTCGCCTCCAAAGCATTTGTGGAAGACTTCGCTACCCATCATTCCCTGCAAAAAGAGATGCTGATCATTCCTCAATACCTTATTGTAAACCAGGAAGGAGAGGTAGTCAGTAGAGATGCACCTAAACCGAGCCAATCGGACATGTTAGGAGCTGCGTTGAGCTCTCCTAGGCGATAGGGAGTCGAATTCTAGCGTCAATCTAAACCTGCATCAATGGATAGGCAATATGCTTAATTGTCTATCTTGTCGACCTATGCAAAAGACAATTAGACCTTTTCCGCTAATCCCCTTGCTACTTTTGTTCTGCCTTAGTGCCTGCCAGTCGGGAGTAGACACGCGTGTTATGGATTTTGCTCAATTGCGGATAGATAAGACCCTAGTGAACGAGATTAGGCTTTCGGAAGAGCAGAAAATAGACGCCCAGATTGGCGCACGTACCCTTCATGAAATGCTACTAGACGGCGACTTCTTACCCAGTGGGTGGGTGGCGGATCCCCCTCCTAGCTTTTATGAATTAAAGCGAGTAGATAGAGGCGCTGATCGAACTTTACTATTCTACGCAGTCTCTTTTGTAGAAGGAGAAATTGCAGAAATCAAAGTGGCCACCTTAGAAGGGGAGCAATTGCTGTATAATTACCTCATTTGGTCAAATGTAAAGTATGGAGATCCATATACGATGATAGAACTGCAAGAAGAGAATGGTACGATACAGTTTTATCATGAAGGAGAACTGCGCTTTACCTATAAACCCGATGAAGGGAAAGTCGATCAGTCATAATGGATAGAAACCTTCATTTTCGCCCTATCACTGCTGGCGATCAAGCATTCTTGACGGAGATGCTTTATCTGGCGTTTTTCGTGCCAGAGGGCGCAGATCCTTTCCCAAGATCAATCCTGGATCGCCCTGATATCCTGAAGTATCACAAAGAATATGGAAAAAAAGGAGACTATGGCTTCCTGGCTTTTAGCGGACAAGAAGCTCTTGGTGCGATCTGGTGCAGGCTTCACAATCACGATGATCCAGGATATGGCTTTGTCCGATCTGATGTACCAGAGTTAAATATTGCGCTACTCCCTCAGGCGCGAGGAAAAGGAATTGGACAGCAGCTCATGCAGTACCTAGAACAAGACCTTCGAGCGGAAGGAGTTCCGGGGATTAGCCTCAGTGTGGATAAGCGGAACACAATCGCGCACCATATATACCAAAAACTCGGTTATGAACAGGTGAAAGAAGAGGGGACGGCCATCACTATGTTGAAGTTATTTTGACAAACACAGCGGTAGATTACCCCCTTTTTATTTAGTCACCGTATTTTCCCACAAATTTGCAATATGAACCGATTCAGTTTACTCGTCTGTTGTATCGTAATGGCCTTAGGACTTCATGCCCAAGATTTTTCGCTTTTTGAGAAAAGGAATTTTCAGGCTAAAGATGGCGGAGTTCTACCCTACCGTATACTCCTGCCGGACAATTATGATCCTGCAAAAAAATATCCTCTAGTACTCTTCCTACACGGGGCTGGGGAACGAGGAGACGACAATGAAAAGCAACTGGTTCATGGCGTAAAAACCTTCCTGAAAGCAGCACATCGAGAGCAATTTCCCTGCATTGTCGTTGCTCCGCAATGTCCCACAGATAGTTATTGGGCTTCGCCGAAATTTGAGCGTACCAAATACCCCATTGATTTCGACTTCAACTATGAATATGATGAAACGGTTGCCCTCGACCGAGCTATGCAACTTACACGCTCCATCATACGGAAAGAAGCGGTGGACAAAAAACGCGTATACATTACCGGATTATCTATGGGTGGAATGGGGACCTACGAAGCTGTTTATCGCTATCGAAAGTTATTTGCGGCCGCCATTGCGGTATGTGGCGGGGCAGATGTTGATGCCTATAAAAAGAAACACGCCAAGATCCCGTTTTGGCTATTTCATGGCGATGTTGATGGTGTAGTAGAAGTAAAGCACTCAAGAGCAATGAACGAAAAACTTCGCGCCCTTGGAGCGGAAGTCCGTTACACGGAGTATGCTGATGTCAATCATAATAGCTGGGAAAAAGCGTACGAAGAATCAGAATTGCTTCCTTGGTTATTTGCCAAAAGTCGCAAATGAGGCATTCTTTTTTTGAACTCTCTCGCGCACGCCAATGGACCTTAAGTATCACCGCTGCGATCCTTGGCGCCCTCCTGATTCTCAGTAGCATTTTCCTATGCATGTACTGGCAAGAACCTTGGTTATTGCTATTGTTAATACCCCTCTATTTTGTTTTTGCCCAACTCCTAGACATTCCATTTGGTCATCTAAGAGGTACCTTAGTCCATTACTCTCCCATGGTAATTGTGCAGCCAATATCAGGGACTTGGCATTTGCATACGACCACCTTATTCGATCAATTATTCGCCCTTCCTCACAAGGATCCCAAGCTATCCAACCAACAACAAACCTTAATCTGGATTCTTGACGGCTTTCTGGCACTAATTGAGGAACTGAAGGACCAGCCCAACATTCCACTCGTTGGAACTACCCATTTTCTGAGTGTAAGGCGAGCTGAGAAACTAGGATTTACGATTCAAACCGCAGATGTAGTTAGTAGATTCATACTGATCATCAATTATTTGAATTTGGTGCTCAGCATGTCTATCTCCAAAGGACGATTGCGTTTTCCCAAGCTTGATCAGGTTCGAAAGTTTCAAATCAGTTCCACTGATCTAATCAGCAAAGAAGCCTTATTGCGCAACTGGAGAACACAATTAGTAAGAAGGAGTCAAAGGACTTAGTCTTCCATCAAAACTACAGGCTCGCAGCTTGAAAGATCAACAACTCTTCTGGCTCTGCAGTAATCCTAAAGAATCCGCGCAAGCGCTTATAAAGGGACGATTTCTCTGTTTTAGTCATCAACTCGAAGTCGTCTACTACTTTGAAAAAGGCCTTTTTTTTGCTTCTGAGTAGCTTCAGTACAGGCTTCAGCATGTGATTCGATTCTGTAATACCTTGGAATATCGGTTCCTTCAGTTTCTGTTGCCCGAGATCGGAGCGAGGAGCAGCATAAGGGGCATCCACCCAAGCTGAAAAATCAAAATCATATGGCACTAGTACCAATGCCTCTCGCTCTCCCTGTTGTATCAACTTCAAATTCCGAATAGGATGAATACTCCAATCGGTGTTTCCAATCATCATCTGGAAAGCTGCAATGTAAGTATGCTGAATCGTATCCAGTTGCCCGGGCTTGAAGGAAAAAGCATCCACTTCCTCTCCATTTAATCGATCTGCCAATTCATCAATATCTTCTAACAGTATCCCCCAACGCTCAATGGGCTCCACTCTTTCTTCTACATCCTCATAGCGTACCTGTACCAACTGAACCCGAAGACTCTGAAGGCTAGCCTCGTTATAGAGTCGGTAAGCCAAATACTCTCGAAAGATCAGTTGGGCTGAAAGCAAACTATCTGCCAAGCAGTGGGTAACTAACTTCAGATCATCCTGCTTGGCCAAGCCCGCCTTACCTAAAGCTTTTTTGGACAACTCTAGCTTCAAAGGAGGGAAATCACAAGTTTTTCGGCGGAACTTACCGCGAGGACGGAGATCTAGATTCCAATCATACTCTGTACCATTTTTTTCATACTGTAGTCTTGCGGTCTGCCAATCGTCATTTCGCCCGTCTTGAAGCAAAAGCGCTAAATCTGTAGAAATAGTGATAGAAAGTGGGTCATCTTGTAAAATCTTCCCGATTAGACTTGGCGGCTCGGCCACCGGTTCGAACATGGAAGCTTGCAATTGAGTACCCAGGATCAGTCCACAAATGACTATTACCGTCTTTTTCATACTAAACATATCCTTTTCATTTGATAAAGAGCAGGGCGGACCAACGCAAGAGTCCACCCTGTACAAAAATGCTACTAGTCGTGTAGGAACTTACAACTGAATTCTTGTATGTATATGTATCTTAGGGTATTGTACCACTATTGGGCACTTGATTTTAACCTATCTTATTTCTCCTGCACGTCTAGTTCCTTACCTAATTATCTCCACCACTTCTTACCCTGCTGATGCCACTCTTCTTACCTGGCGCGGCAGGTATTGCTACTCCCTCTTCCATTATCATCGGTAGGTCTCCATCCGATACAATGATCTTAGCATTAGGCGACTTCGATAATTCCATGAAAGCCTCTATCGACTTGAATTGTAGAATAGCAGGACTCAAGCCTTCAGCAATGATCTTCTGAGCGTCTCTGATACCTTTCGCCTCAATTCGCTTTTGCTCTGCCTCACGCTCTGCTTGTTGCAATACAAACTCCATTCTCTGTGCGTCTTGTTCTGCTTCCAGCTTTTGCTCAATTGCTCTTGCTAAACTCGCTGGGAGTCGGATACTCTTCAATAGTACGGCATCGATAACTAGTCCTTTTCCATCTAGGTACACCATCATTTGCTCTCGAATAGCCTTCTCAATCGTGGTCCGTTCACCCGTATGCATATCCTTCGCATAGAAGCGGGAGGTCACATCAGCTACAGAAGAACGGAATACAGGAAGAATGATGTTTTGCTCGTAGTTCTGTCCAATGTTCCGTAGGATAGAAGGAGCTTCCTTGGCAACCACTCGGTAAAGAATCGACACTTCAGATACAATATTCAATCCCTCTTTAGAAGGTATACTCAATCCTACTTCCAGGTTTTCCGTCTGTGTAGAAATCTTGATAATACTGGTAAGGAAGGGGTTATAAAAACGTAATCCTTCCGTGTAAGTCTTGTCCGCATACTTTCCTAAAGTACGCTTCACTCCTACTTCTCCTTCTCTAATTGTGGCACAACTGGTAAAGAAAATGATTAACAGCAATAAACTGGTCCATTTTGAAACTTTAGATTTAGTCATAGCTTATCTTTTTTGTGTGACAAAAAAACAGTAGGGAGATTCCATACTAGTGGCTATGGTTGTAGCGTAAAGCCATAGCCGAACAAATGGGGTAATGCTTTCTGTTGTCCGATAAAGTTTGATGTAGGCGCTTATTCTTGTACGTATACGTATTGTTGTTTTGCCCTAAAATTATTGTAGAACTCTACCATCGAGCTAAGATTTTGATAACGGAACCCCACTTTCCCCAAACGCTTATGTAAGTACTTAGCATTGGGGAGGTGCCGTTTGATCATCTTTTTGTAATTGCCAGAAGTAATTTCTACCACCTCGCCATTCACACCCAAAAAGAATCGTTGCTCTTGTACCACTCCCGCTGGGATTTCTCTGAGTCCAGTATCAATGGTCTCTGGACGTAAGTAAGAGTAGACAAATAGATTAAGGGGACCCTTAACGATGTGCTGCGCAGCAACAAGTCCATTATCTACTCGGATCATCACCAAATCGTTATTGGCAGTCGATGTAAAAGGCATCCATAAAAACAAAGCTAAAAGACCGAGAATGGACAGCTTTCGATGTAAGCCGGGGAATGAATTGAGCACGACATCTAGGCTTGGGTGTGAACGCGATGATAACTTTTCATAGCTTTATACTTTCTAGGGCTTTTTTCTAAGAAGCTTGCATCGCCGGTATACGATTGAGCTCTTTTATGTTCTTTTTCAACATCTTTCTCGCAATATAGATGCGACTCTTTACTGTACCAAGGGGCATATCTAAGGTTTTGCAGATCTCTTCGTATTTATACCCTTGGTGAAGCATTAGAATGGGAATACTGTACTTCTCATCTAACTTATGAATCAAGCCAACCACATCATTCATCGCCAAATTCATATCCCCCTCATTAGCTGAACTCAGATAATCCTGATACAGTAAGAAGTCATCAGCAGAATGATCAAATATCTTTCCACGGCGCTTCTGGGCTCTAAAATTATTGATGAAAATATTCTTCATGATTGTACTCAACCATGCTCTTAGATTGGAATCAGCAGCAAGTTTTTCACGATACCTAAATGCTCTTAGGGCTGTATCCTGAAAAAGATCCTCTGCCTGATGTACATCCTGGGTAAGCTTGTAGGCAAAACCCATCAAATATTTAGAAAGTTTATCGAACTCTATAGCGAAATTATTAGTACTCATATCTTCATTAATATTTTTACAATTAATGATAATAGCTTTACTATCTTTTATAATTGTAACGCCATACACAAACATTTGTTCTAGCATGACACAAATTTTACAAACAGCGCAGAGCGGGTAAGCATTGCTGCTATAATCCTCCAGGGCACAGCTGAGTTGTCACTATTATTTGCAGCTCCAGAAGAAGGCAGCATAAATCCAATATAACTATCTAATAAACAGAAAGTTAAGAACTTTACAATCCGTTAACATCATCAAATTTCAGTTCTCATTTCCGAGTACCCTGAGTAAACAATCACGTAGACTGGCGATTGGAGAACTAGAGAACTTTGCTTAGTTTGTCAGCTATTAAACATTTACCATGAGACTAATCCTGACCTCTTGTGCCCTCCTAATGGCCTTAAGCACTCTGGCCCAAACCGGGCAAAAAAAGCGAAAACCGATCGTAGCAACTGCCCAAGGTAAGCTCTCAGGCTTACACGATTCCGGTATTTACCACTTCAAAGGAATTCCATTCGCCCAAGCTCCTGTAGGCCCATTTCGATGGAAAGCACCACAGCCTCCAAAGCCCTGGGAGGGAGTCCGGACTGCCGAAACTTTCGGACCAAGGGCCATGCAAAGACCCATCTTCGATGACATGCAGTTTCGATCGGATGGGATGAGTGAGGATTGCTTGTATCTAAACATTTGGACACCTTCCCTTCAACAAGAACAATCACTGCCCGTTCTGGTATATTTTTATGGAGGAGGACTATTTACTGGGGATGGTTCAGAGTTCAGATACCAAGGAGTGAATATGGCGCGACGAGGCATTGTTTCGATTACCGTAAATTATCGTTTAAACATATTTGGATTCTTTGCACATCCTGAACTTACGGCAGAGTCCCCTAATGCTGCCTCCGGTAATTATGGATTCCTCGATCAAACGGCTGCCTTAGCGTGGATCAAGGAAAATATCGCTGCTTTTGGAGGAGACCCCAATCGTATAACTATTGCTGGAGAATCAGCCGGGTCCGTCTCAGTAAGCGCACAGATGGTATCGCCACTCTCCAAAAACCTGATCGCAGGTGCCATAGGCTCCAGTGGATCCTTGATGGGCACGCTGGGGGCAAGCCCTTTATCCAGCGAGGAACAGAAAGGTGTCGATTTTGCGAAATCCTTAGGCACCAAATCCCTAGCTGAGTTACGCCAACTTTCAGCAGATAGCCTATTGGCCGCAACTAGCAAGGTAGGACTGACTCATTTCTCGCCCACCATTGATGGTTATTTCTTTCCAAAGGCTCCATTCGAGCTATATGAGTCCGGTGAGCAAGCACAGGTACCACTATTGATCGGCTGGAATTCTCAAGAAAGCAGTGAAAGGGCCATTCTAGGCGTCGCTGAACCCACCCCAGAAAACTTCAAAGCTGCTGTTGAGAAACTGTATGGTAAGAAAGCCGCTCAGGTTCTAGCGGTTTACAAAGCCGAGCAACCCAAGGAAATCCTACAGGCAGCTAGAGATTTAGCTGGCGATGGCTTTACCGGCTTTAGCTCCTGGAAATGGAGTGATGTGCATGCCCAAACCGCTCAGCCAGTTTACCGCTATTATTTCACTAAAGCACGACCTGCTTCCGGCTTGCAGGATGTACCCGTAGGTCAGCCCTGGCTAGAAGGTGGTGCCGTACACTCTGCCGAAATCGAATACGCCATGGGGAACCTCCCAACCAATCGGGTGTACAAGTGGACCGCAGAAGATTATCAGGTCTCCAATATTTTCCAATCCTATTATCTCAACTTCGTAAAAACCGGAAACCCGAATGGGTTAGGCCTACCCTCTTGGCCCGCCATCAATAAGAGTGAAACACCTCAAATTTTACATATCGGCATTCCTACAACATTGCATCCAGATGTACACCGTCAACGTTACCTTGTCTTGGATCAATTGCGTAAAGCACAAGATTAGGTAAACTAGAAAGCTCAGAGAAAAGCCGTACATTTAAATAAGGAGAAAGCTGATATCAGTGTATAAAAAGCAGCGCTACAGATATCCGAAGTTTTGCCAGGTACTGGCCATATAAACTTCGGATACCTGGCATTGCTCATTGACTTTCTTTTTATTCGATTCATCAATCCAAAACGAAAATGCGATTCGCCTCCAACCTACACGCAGGGCTGCTGGTACTGCTTTTTGGTAGTTGCCAAAACCCTGCACCCACCTCTACAGATATATCGACTGAAGAATTAACTTTCAAGCTGCACGAGATCAACAAGGAAGCACTGTACAGCTCAGTTGCTACGATGGATGTAGACAAAGATGGCCTTCTTGACATTGTACATGGTGGCACTTGGTATGAAGCACCCGATTGGGAGCCTCACTTTGTCACGGAAGTCGAGGTAATCAATGGTCGCCCCGATGGTTATTCCCACCTAGAAATAGATGTAAATCAAGATGGTTGGCAGGATATTGTCCATGTCAACTTCCGTAGTAAATCTATTTACTGGCTCGAACATCCGGGAGCAGAGCTAGGAGAATGGCCAAAGCACATTGTCGATGTCCCTGGCCCTATGGAAACAGGTCGGCTCCATGATGTGGATGGAGACGGGCAAATGGATCTGGTCCCTAGCGCCTGGGAATTTGCAGCTTGGTATGAGATTATTCCGGAGGAGAAAGGTGGCGAGCTGCAATGGGTTCGCCATGAAATCAACCCGGAAGGGGCTGGTCATGGAAGTGGCTTTGGCGATATCAATGGCGATGGTCGAGGAGATTATGTAGGGACAAAAGGCTGGGCAGAGGCGCCGGAAGATCCGAGGAATGGGCAATGGACGTGGCACGCAGAATTTGAATTAGGCCGAACCTCTATGCCGATCGTGGTAGCGGACGTAGACGAAGATGGTGATAGTGATCTGATCTATGCCATAGGCCATGACTACGGTGTCTATTGGGAAGAGCAATCCACGATTGATGGAAAACGTAATTGGACGAAACATTTGATTGATAGCACCTGGTCTCAAGGTCATAGTCCACTCTGGGTAGACCTGGATAACAATGGAAGAAAAGAATTTGTGGCGGGCAAGCGTTACTGGGCCCACGAAGGAAAGGACCCCGGAGCCACAGATCCCTTGGTCATTTATCGCTATGAATTTGACCCCACACAAAAGGCCTTTCAACGATACACCATTCAAGCCAATGGTCCAGCCGGTACGGGGCTTGATCCCAAGGCCATTGATCTCGACAAAGATGGTGATCTTGATCTAGTCCTACCCGGAAGGAGCGGTTTATACTGGTATGAGAACCTTCTACTCAGTCCTGCCTCCGATTAGACCTCTTGGAGGGTTTTGTAGCATTGCTCGAAGCTTCTACGGTCTAGGTGACCTTGAATCCATGCCAAGTAGTGGAAATGATGCAGAGGGGTAGCAGTTTCCATATCCTTTGTACTACTTCTTAAATCTGCTGCCAATTCTTGAAATGCGGTGCGAGGATCGCTATGGGGTGCCTTGCGCCAAAAGTCTAGCAAGTGTTCTTCCACAGCGGTAATGGACCCCGATTTCTTGAAATAACGGCGGGTAGAACGGCATAATGCGGATAGCAAATCATGGTTCCCCAACTCATAATGCAAAGCCAAATGTAATACACGCGCAAAACGAAAAAGCTCGGTCCGGAAGGTAAGATCATCTTTATGTATTAAGGGCTCTAACCAATCCAGGGCTTCCTTATATCGCCCTAGGGCAAAGAAGGCATAGGCAAAGAAATAGTAAAACGGAAATTTAAAAACCTCATTCAATTTCTGACCCAAACGTTCCATTTCAGCTTTGGTCTCAGCGATCGAATCCACAGCAGCTTGAAACTGACCTTGGCGGATGTACAATTCTAAGCGCAAGGAATGGTACAATCGAAACCACATCATCTCCTCTTCTCCCTTTAATGTACGTCCCAATTGCTGCGGGAAATTAATGGCCTCCTGCAAAGCCTTCCAGGCTTGCGGGTAAGATTTTAAATGAATGAGTCCCAGCAACCAGTTGTTGTATATAGCCAAGTACTGAGTAGCTCGTTCTTTAATGAAGTGCGGATGTTCCTGATAAAGTTGGATCAGATCTGCCCTGCATTGTACACAAGCAACTTTCTCTCCGATACAATCATTGAATAGGCCAAGCGTATTTAGGAAAATCACCTTTGCGCTAAAGGAATAAGCCTGATCCACCTCTTGCAACAAAGGATGATCTACCAGTTGAAAATAAGCGTCCTTCTCCTGCTCCGATTTTGCGTAATGATGTCGATAATACCAGTCAAACACCTGCATTGATAACCACTCCATCTCTCTCAGGTTGGATAGCTGGCCAATGACTCTTTGCTCCAATTCCCAAAACCGCTGGATATGATGCGGCCGATCTGCAACGCCAAGGATAAATATATATAGGCGTTTAAGCCGTTGGTAAATCGTGATCAAAGATTCAAACAGTTCAAACTTCTCCGCCTTTTTTGCAGCCTTTTTTAATAATTGCTCCGCGGCTTGAAAGAGTCTTCGCTGGTATAATACGTCACTCTTTTGGATGAGCAATTGTACCTCTCCGTAGATCTGCCCCTCCTGGTATTGATCCACTAAACTATCCAGGACTTTATGGAACAACTGATTCTTTAAAACGGCATGCTGATTAAGCGCAAATGGTTTCATCACCTGCTCTTCCTTGGGAAAGCTATTCTTCTCAATCCGATCAAAGAGACGAACATATTGACTCTTCCTTTGGCCACTGTAGGGTTGCCAAAGTTTGAAATGCCGCTTTTCGCTTTTGCTAAGGCTTTGAATCAGACGGAATAGTGGATGATCAGGCATTAGACATAAGCATTAAAAAATTAATCTATAAGATAGTAAACTACTAATATTCAGTTTTTTACAAAAGAATAATCACTTTGAAAAATTAAAAATAATAAAAACTTGGTTTTCAAGAAGATGTGCTGGCCAATAGTTTTGTAGCCAATACTTCAATGCTTACTAAGCTGTAACATAAATTGATAAAAGTTATGTTACAGCTTATCAAACTAAAACAATGAATATCAAACAGATAAGCTATTTAGTCAGCCTTACCTTTCTACTCCTTCTACAGCTCATAGCCATTCCCGGGATCGGTCAAACGGATAAAACGGGCTGTAAGGATCATCCCTTGATTACTCGCTTCCCTCAATCGCAAATCAAATGGTGTGAAACACAAAACTTTTCGGCTTATCACGTGGCAGTGGGTAAAGTCTCTGGTTACCGAAAGATTGACAAATGGATTGATTTGGAAGGGAAGGTTACTCGTTTGTACTATGAATATCAAGGAGCGGCTACGATGAGTGAGGTCTATCAGAATTATCGCAATGCCATTCAAAGAGCAGGATTTACGTCCTTAGCGCAGGGATTCAAACCCCAACGAAATGTCTCAAAAGAGGTGGGGGGAAGCGGATGGATTGCTACGGCCTATATCAAAAACCCAGTACCTACGAATAGTGGTGTAATGCTGTTTCACGGAACTTCATCGGCTGGGGGAAAAGGTTACATCGCCGCTAAGTTGGAGCGAGCTGCTGGTACAGTCTATGTAGTGGTAGCCGTTTATCAACACACTTCCACAGAGGTAGTAGCTTTAGTTGATATTATCGAAGAAGACGCTCTGGAAGATGGGAAAATTGAGGTCGACCCCGACTACATTGCCCGGCAAATTGAACAATTTGGCACCGTATCTCTATATGGTATCTACTTTGACTTCGACAAAGCCTCGATTCAGCGAGAATCTGAACCAGCTCTACTTGCAGTAGCTAAATACTTACAAGGCAATCCTAGTATCAACCTCTATATCATAGGACATACCGATATGAAAGGTAACCTACCCTATAACCTTGCTTTGTCTGAAAAAAGAGCACAGGCTGTGGTGGATGCCCTAGTCAATCAGCATCAGATCAAGCGGGATCGCCTGCAAGGAAAAGGTGTCGGACCACTTGCCCCGAAATCGACCAATCGCACCGAAGAAGGACGGAAATTGAACCGTCGGGTAGAATTGGTAGAAAAGCGATAGTACTTCATCCTTTCCTTACACTTAAAGCTAATCGCTGATGGTTCGTTTTCAGAAAATCGTCTTCATCCTATTCTCCAGCCTAGTATTTGCCATCTTAGCCATGATGCTATCCCGATTCTTTATCCCAAAGAATGTAGGCCTGGCAGGAGGTGCGATGGTGTTGTTTTATGGTCTGTTTGGTTTGATCCTAGGCCTAGTGACTGGCCTGCTACTAAGAAATAGGCTATCTATTATATTCTTGCAAGTGAGCAATGCCGTATGTGCCTTGTTCCTGATCTTATGCAGCGTAAAAATCTATCAACAAATTGCCATGTCTAAAGCGGAGGCGCAAGAGCAGCGAGCGCGTTATCAGCATTTAAAACCTACGCCCACGGCTCAGCCTATTCCTGTCACGGATCAGGTTGAAATGGGTATCGGCATTGCGCAAGTTCATTTGCAAGCGGGCCAAAGCATTTACTTCTATAACAAACCACAGGATAATCAGCTACCGGAGCAGCTGTCTCCCATTGATAGTGTCACCTTCCAAGAGGCGTCACATGGCATTGATATCGCCACCGCACCTCCCTGGCTAGTCCCGGAACGACTGAAGCTAGACTATCAGATATTCCACTTGCTGGTAAAAGCTCAACATCGATCCTATTTGCAAGTGGTGGTGAATAAAACCAATGGACAAACGGCTTGGATTTCGAGATCTCAGGTCATTTATCAGGACTGGTCCAGTTTCCTCCTAGGCGTATCATCGATCCAGCCCCTGGATTGGGAGAACAATCCGCTCAGGGCAAAACCGCTAACTCATGCTTCTCCCTTATTGAACATTGATTCCCAATATATACTTCAACCCTTGACCATTAAGGGCAACTGGATAGAAGTCAGTATTCTAGATCGCGATCGTCTAGCCAGCGGAAAAGGCTGGCTCCGTTGGCGTTCCAATACTGAGCTACTAATTATCTATGATCTACTGAGTTAGATCCTGCTTCAACTTTAATAGAATTTAATCCGATGGCTTGTGATTGACCAGATCACTTGGTTGGATCGCATTGCACATCATCAAAAAACCTAAGTACATGAGAACCTTACTACGGTCTTTACTATTTGCCTCCTTGCTCCCCATACTTGCCTGTAGTGGCAAGCAAGCTACTACTGCTGATCAAGAAGACAGCAATCCTAATGAACCTACAACTGATATCACGGATGCAATCCAACAAGTGCAAAACCAAGCTGCGCAGTTACAGGAAGGAGAACCCCTATCCTTCCGAGAACTACAAGAAGTGCTTCCTGAAAAGCTAGACGGGCTCGAGCGCACTAGTAAATCAGGACAAAGCAATGGAGCCATGGGATTCAAAATTTCGCAAGCCGAAGCCAAGTACAAAACCGATGATGGTGAAAGTATTGAGGTTGAAATCTTGGACACGGGAGGTCTAAAAATGGGCTTAATGAGTATGGCTGCTTGGGCCAGCTTGGAGATGGATAAGGAAGATGACAATGGCTACGAACGTACCTCAACAGTCCAGGGCTACAAGGCATTTGAGAAATACAACAAAAGAAGCCAAAGAAGCGAACTATCCCTACTTGTGAAGGAGCGCTTTGTAGTGAAAGCCACGGGCCGAAATATGGAGATGAAAAGACTAAAAGCCGCCATCAAAGACCTGCCATTGAAAAAACTCTAAAAGACTAACCCATATGAAATACTATTTAATACTAATCACCTATTTCCTGCTAGGCCATTCGCTCTATGCTCAATGGGGCAACACTCCTGCTGAGAATCTAAAACTCAGTGAAGAGCAAGGTGTCAAGCTCAATAAGATGGCCCTTGCGGGGCCGGATGGCAGCTGGTACATCTGCTATACCAATCTGGTGGTTAATACGCAATCGCTTCACCTGACTAGGCTTGATGAAACCGGACAAGTATTGTGGGCCAAGACCATTAAGGAGGGGGAGGCGCCGGGGAGTCTGTCGGCAGTGATGGTCAGTGATAGTCTGGGTGGTGTGATCCTAGCCTGGACAGATCGCCGCACGGAAAATACCGCCTTCACCTATGCCAATCGCATCGATGCAGAAGGTAATAAACTGTGGGGTGAAGCTGATGTGCGGGTAGGTGTGAGTGAAATTGAGGAGTTCTTGACTAAGATGGTATCTGATGGAAAAAATGGAGCCATCATCACGCTGTATGATGATAATCCACCTTCTGGTGATTTTCGCGGAATCTATGCTTATCGAGTGAGAGCCAACGGACAGGTAGCTTGGCGGACCTACCTATTCCCAAGCGGCACCAATTCGCATGATTATGGCATCGACCAAGATGCAGAGGGTGGTTTAGTGGCTGTGACGGAATACGGTCATCCAATAGAATTAGAAAACCAGATTCGGGCGATGCGATTAGATAGCACTGGCGCTAAGATTTGGCCAGATGAGAAATTCGTGATAGGGCCAATTTCTCAGCCCATCGGGATGAAGGTACGTTCCTCTACTCGCAGCCACAACCATCCGAGAATCCTAGTGAACCCAGGTCTTGGATTCTATGTGCTGTACTTCGAAAACCCAGGCATCCTATTTCCAGAGGAAGAAATCAATCATCGAGCTCACTTCTTGGAGGCAGATGGAAGCCAAGGCTGGGCCCCTGAGGGACTTGCTTTAAATCGTCCCGCCAGCACTTCTCCGGACATCCAGATGAAGCTGGATCACGAAGGAAATCTATACTTTAACTACCATACGGACTCCGCTTTCCATTTACAAAAGGTCACCCCAACCGGCACCTTGCCCTGGAGCATGGAGGGCGTCCCCTACACCTCAGCTTTCCAAGGCGCCCCCGACAATATATTGATCACTAGTTGCAATGATATCATTATTGGGGTAGATGGTGGCCCGGAAGAAATAATCGAAGCCATCCGCGTAAGTCCAACGGGCCAATTGGTCTATAGCCCCGATGCTAGCATCGATCTTTCGACTAGTATTGTAGGAGGACATGATCGGGACCCCATAACTGCGATCAATGCGGCCGACGAGGTCGTTGCGGTTTGGAGTCGTGATGAAGATGTTAATGATACCCATATGGATGTGTATGTGCAAGGGTTTGGGAAAGATGGTGTACTGGGGAATGAAATAAATGCAACCAGAGATATCATTACCGATGCGCTAGACGTTTTCCCTAACCCTTTCTCACAGCAATTGCAAATAGTTCCTCCTGAGACCAAGGCAACCTCTCGTATCTACGTCTATAATCAAAGCGGACAGCAGGTCTTCCAAGGAAGGCTTAATCAACTCAACACTAGCATTGAGACCAAAACTTGGGCACCAGGTCTTTATTTAGTTTTGCTACACACTGAAAAAGCAGTATACCGTCAGAAGGTGGTAAAAACTACTCCCTGATTCCTATTGCAAGCACAACAGACTAGGCATCAGCAGTCGATATTGTTCGAATTGCTGGTGCCTATGTGGCCTTGTAGTGCGGATTGACCGCCTGAATTTCGAAAGTTCGAACCTCCCAGTAATCGCTGGGCAATGCTGCTGCACTCGTACCGCCTTTTCGACTTGATGGATCCTTGGTACTGATCGGGTCTGGTAAAGAAGGCTTGTGAAAGGTGTCTATTTCAAAAGGTTTTCTACTAACGATTAGTTTTAAATAACTAGTCTCTACCTCCCAATTACCTTGCACAATGTATTCCGACGCTTTTTCCTTTTCAGGCCACCCGAAGTCTATGTAATCAGGAGCACCATCAGGCTCATCATCAACTGGATATCCAATAGAATGCCAGGTTTCATCCCTCCATTTCTCTTTAACCATCATTGAGGCTTTGAGTACCTTTTGAGAACTGTTCATAAAAGCGAAGTGCCCATCACCCTGCCTCTTCGGATCTACCCAGATCCCAAAGGTACTTGTCATATAGATTAAACTGCAGCTTAATAGATCGGATGCGAAATTCTCGATTTCGAAGCGTAAATAGGCATAATCATCGGCACGAGGCATAATGGTAAAAACATTACCATTTGGTAAAAGTCTTTTCTCCTTACCACTGCTTGTAAATTGAAATACTCTAAGCTCTACCGGATACATGCTGGTCTTCTTGCGAAGGGCTGCGGGGAGTGCTGTTTTAGGTCTTACTTCAAGGTCTTTCAGCAACCACCACTCCCCTATTTGCTGTAGGTAGCGGCCGAGGTAACTAATAATGGTGGCGGTCTTTTCATTTGTCTTGAAAGACAGAGGTTTAACCCGAGGACGTTTTGGGTCTCCAGGATTCGTAAGGGTGATGTGCTCATCTTTAATACGCACCACAATATTAGCTTCGTCTTCCTTTTCCACCAAGTGATACAATCTTCCGGGGTTTTCCAATTCTCCTTCCAATCCATCCTTAAGTCGCTCGTCTTGAGCTGTATTTCCGCTTTTGTCTAGATAAACACCAATACTCGAGCGATATGCCCCTTTGACTATGGCCTGATAAGTAATCCCCTCTTTTTGTACCTTCTTCTTATAACTCAAGGTAGAATGGGTCAAAAATACCTGTCGGATGGTAGCAGGAAAAGCCTGGTCTTGTTTTCCTACTGGGAATACGCTGATTTCTAACTTATCTTGCTCTTTCTTATCAACGGGAAGGCCATGCATAGCCCCCAAATCAATGCGGCATTCGTTCTGATCGGATTTACTAAACTCAACCGTGGAATAGGCAGGCTTTGCATTGGGCTGGTTGGTCAAAAAGGTATTGTAACGTTCAGAAGGGTCATCGGTTCTTACATAAATTTGAGGAGTTTGCCCAGGATCATTTTTCTTGTGCGCTAGATTAAAACTCATCCGGTTGTGGACTCGTGTATATAATTCATGATAACTAATCTGCCCTTTATGTGCCTGCAGGACATCGATTAATGCCGCCGTGAAGATACTCACCTCGTTCTTCGGCTGCCAAGCCAACTCCACCTCACGACAAGCCGCTATCATGACATGATCTCCTTGCGGCAGCAAATCTTCCAAGGTGTACTTCTCTTTTTTGCTTTTAATCTTCGCTATCCTTTTCTTGACTGCCTTATCTTTCGAAAAAACAAACCCATCCATAGATCTTCCTCCTATAGAAGCATACTTTATCTGTTTGGAGGCCAATTCTTGTTCTTCAGTGCTACCAGACCGACTACTCGAACCGGAATGACAACAATCAAAAACCAGCACCATATGCACCTTTGGCGAATCTGTCCCATCCGTCGTCAGCTTGTGAATCAGGTATCGAAATTCCTTATTACTGAAAATTGTTTCAGCAGGGTTGTCTTTCTTAGGAGAGGAAAAGTCATGACAAACGATTCCGCCTAAACGATCATCTGCTTCCCCACTTTTCAGGATTTCGATATCTGTTCGTTCTCTGATGCCATGACCAGAGAAATAGAAGAGCACTACGTCCCCTTTTTGAGCGACGCCCAAATGCTCTTCAATCCCCTCCAAAATTTTATCCTTAGTAGCTTCTTCATCCTTAAGTATTTGGGAATTGATTTTGTCAAAATGAAGCTTGTTATCCGCACCTTCTAGATAAGCCTGCATAGCCTCTACATCACGGATACAGCCCGTCAACTGAAGGTTATCTTGTAAGTGTGGATATTTATTGATACCGACCAATAGGTAATGTAAACTTGGACGCTTTTTAGTATCTGCCATGAGGTTTGAATTAGGATTTTCCTTTAAGAAATGCTTGTGTAGTACCGCCCGTCAGAGTACGAGAAAAGACATCTGAAACTACGCCCCACAAGAAAAGTTTAAGGTAATCGTAGATACCTTCCATACCGAAGGTATCTCCTCCTTTGATATAGATTTCCTGGAAGCCGATGAGTACAATGACCACAAAAGTTGCGAGAGACACCAAGGGGCGAAATAAGCCATAGCGGACCCTAGCTGTCACTTTAATGCCAGAAATGATACTGAGAATCCGAAAGAACCATTTTTCACTTTTCTGCCAGAAAGTATCTTTTAGGATAGGAGGTGGTGTCTCTTCCTCTACTCCCTTTTCCTTTTCACCAGGTTTGTCTGGATCTTCCTTTCTAGGTCCAAGGTCTCTTTCTTCGTAATCATCATCTCCCAAGCCCCCTTTGGAACTATCTTCTTCACCTTCCAAAAGTGTTTTGATCTCCTCAAAACTCTCTTGAATAGCCGCTTCTTCTCCTTTGTGAATCAGTTCTCGCGCGTTCTTTATTTCTTCCTCGACATCAGAAAGATCTCTATTTGGGTCATCTTCTTGCTCTGCTTTCAATTGTACTTCAAATTCTTCCACTTTAACCATATGCATCACCTTAATAGCTGCAGACTTGAGCTTTTCTTCTACGGCCGGCCTAGCTTCCGCACCATCTACCTTATTGATCTCCGCCTCCAGAAGCTGCAATTCACTAGTCAATCGATCCCGCGTGGCTGCATGTGCTAAGCGGTTTACCTTATCCCGGATTGGGATATATTGCTCCATTAGTTCGATCTGATCTTGTGATTCATTCACGTCTTTCATTACCCGACCGACCACAATGCCTAACAATAGAATCATGAAAGCTCCAAAGACCCCAATTCGAGTGGACATACTCACAGAAACACTCAATGGCTGTAGATAATCCTGGAAATAGAGTCTCAATTGCCCTTCGTATTGATCCGCATCTAGGTGCTCCTTAGGGGCCAATTTGAAACGGACTACTTCCAACCCACCAGCAGGAATGGTCTTATCTGTATTTTGCCATACTACATCAGTAGAGGTAATAACCTGCTCCGTAGATTGGCCCTTAAGTGCCAAGGAATAATCTTTCATCAAGACCGGCGTACTCCCTTTATTCTCCACTCGAAAATTGAGTCCTTCGTGGCGAATCGTCCGAGGTACTAAGCCATTCATCCAAGAGGGGGAAACTACTTTTACCGTCAGTTTTTTGTCCAACTCGAGCACCTCCACTTGTCCTTCTCGTTTCATATCTACAACCATAGGGACATCCCAACGGCAACTATCTTGTTTCTCGTATATCGTTAAAGCCCCTCGATATACACCCGGTTGTGGGATAGTTTTAATGGCAATAGCTATCTCTGCCGACTTGCCCTTTTCAATGCTGACACCGGATGCAGAGAGTTGTATTTCCTTACTGGATAAGGTCTTCCGAGTATTAGGGTCCTGTAAGCGGTTCATTTGTAGCTCAAAAGTACCTCCTGCTGGGCTGGTCAGGAGCAGGAAATCCTCAAAGTCCGTTTGCGCTTCCTTCCAAATCCCCACAAATCGGAGGGTGTCTTGCCCTGCTTTCAAACTAAGTCGGTTACTACACTGGCCCTGCAAAGAAGTGGTGCCCAAGATGCTGAAAAGCGAGCTAATCAGAAGGCATAGAACCACTAGATAGCTTGTTTGGTTTTTCATGTTTGCTGTTTATAATACTTGGTATGGTAGAAACTACTTAAGTAGTAGTGAATAAGTCCTACTTAAAACTCCAATTCTATTCCGGTCAATTCCAAGGTGTCTTCTGCTTCCTCTTCTTCCTCATCACCATAGTCATCATAATCATCGTCACCTAAACCACCTTTAGCTTGAACCTCTTTTTCTATTGCCTTGAAGTCAATGGATTTTTTCTTCATATTTTCCGGTTCTTCTCCCGGAGAGAAGGTAAGTCCGGTTAATTCTTCAATCATTGCCACGGGAACTTGGCTGGCAGGCATTTTTTTGAATTGGCTGAAGAATGTCTCCGTCTCTTCCTCGAAATCATCCTCTCCCAATCCTCCTTTCGAAGAAACATCCTTAACAATGCCATTATCCTTTAAAACATCCTCCTGTCCCATCACAAAAGCTACGCGATATAGTTTGCCAAACTTAGAGGTATAGTAAATGACTTTCCAGAATATGGTTGGAATTTGCACCTCCTGCTCATCTACCTTGGTCACAAACACCGGGTCTTCCTCTAATAGTACCGGCCCCGTAAACATCGAGATACGCTTGACCAAGCGTTCATCTCCTTCCAGTCCCTTTTTTTCCACCTTCTCCTTCCAGATTTTATCAATAATGTAGCTTTCCAAACTTCTCCACCATCTTTGGTTCAATTTAGCCGCTTGAGGAACCGCATTGGTATAATAAAAGGTCGACTTCGCTCCAACCTTGGCCTCTTCCAAATCTTTTCCCCATTGTACATCCTCACGTTTAGTCATATGGCCTTTATCAAAATCACTTTTATCCGCCTGATACAGCTTGAGGGCCCATTGATGATCCCTCTTTATTCTAGGATCAAGCCGCCAGTAGTTCCCCACTTTGGCTCTTGTAATAGCTTCTGTCAAAGCATCCCCATGAATATTAGCCGCAGAATAAATCGGGAGTCTCCTTTCCTTGTGCTGTAGGACACTATAATTCTGGTATTTCAAGATATTGTCCTTCCCAAAGGAAGCATCCACTTCAGCGATTTTCCCCTTGAAACGCGAAGGAAGGGTCGGAAGCTTTACTTTCTTGTCTAAGAAATCCTCTTGAAAACCATTGAATTTTTTCAGTTGCTCTAGCTTTTCTTTTTTTGATTTAGCCATGATTACATTTATTTAGGGTATAGGGTTCATTTATTCGTTTCTAATAGCGCCAAGAGCTTTTCCTCCAAGATCTCAGCCAACTGCTGCACCGTGGTCCCTTGCACCGTAAAGGCGGTTTCCTGTACGGGATTCTGCCCTTCTAAAAGACGGCCTTTTACTTCATAGACATCTCCTTTTTTCTCATAAATCCCGCAGATCTTAAATGCGCCAGGAAAAAACTTTTCATTAATGAAGAGATAATTCGCCTGGTCATTTTTACGGAGCCACTTCGTTTGTTCTAATTTGAACCGCCGGTCCAATTCATCGGATAGTTTAAGCGTATCGTAATATTCAGATTGGTGAATAAAGTTGGTTCTGACTAGGGTCGGTTTTGGAGAGGGTAATTCGATCTGTTTGCGAATTTCTTCTTTGGCTAAACCCAGAGAAAAGCTCTGTCCTCCGTCTTGTGGAACGGATAGCACCGGCACTTGATTTCTGCCTGCTCGTTTAGCTAGGTTAGGGACTTCCTGCATCGCATAGCCCAATAACAATTGGACGTCAATTAAAGGGGTTTCATCATCGGACCGCAGCGCTCCACCCTTGATCCCTTTCAATAAACTATACGTCAGTAAGCCTTGCCCTAAAGCATAGTTCTCAAAACTCTCCTTGCCATCTGCGCTACCCGCGAGCACCCACATCCCTGTTCGATCCTTCATCTCCTCTAAGGCTCGCTGTTGGGTGGAACCAAGTGATTTCTCTTTGCCAAAGCTTTTGGTGAATCCACCAGAATGGCAAGCATCCAGAATCAAGACCTGCTTCCGGGCGGCAATGTCTTTGATCCAACTGGTTAATTCAGATGTTGAAATCGTCCCGACTTGCCGAACTTGCTCAGAAGCCAGGTTCACCTCTGGTAGGTCCTTCATTAGATAGAAGAATTCCACATCATCGCCACTTCCATGCGTCTCTCCATGGCCAGATAGAAAAATAAGCAGGACATCCCTTGGCTTCGCCAAGCGACTAAATTCGTCAAAGGCCTGCCTGATATTCTCCTTGTTGGCTAGCACTTGTTCCGGACTATCTGGATCGGGTTCTGAAACAAATTGCCGGATGTAGGTTTTTTGAAAAAGTTCTTGACCGCTCAATTCCAGCGCTTGGGCCAGTCTGGCCGCATCAAGGTCCGGATAATCTAGGATCAGATTCTTGATCTTGTACTTGGAAGTGCCGATAAATACCGCAAATAATTGCTGGTCACGCCCACTCTCCTTTTCCTTTTGTTTTTTCTTGGCCCTTCTCCCCGCTTTACCAGAGACAAAGCTTGGCCAGTATTCCGAGATAATGTGTGGTCTACTCCGCAACCACCCCTCTTCATTGAAGGCAATAAGGTCGATTTGATTATCCCAGCTTCCTGGGTGAAAATGTTGTTTGTACGGTTCAAGGACCACCGAGAAGGTCTCTCTTCGATCTGGATTGGCATCTTCAATCACTTCCTTCCCATTGATCTTCAACCACACTTTCCCTAGACCTCCGCTTCGTTCTTCCAATTCTACTCGCAGCATACCTTCCTTATCAATCTCTGCCTTCTTAATCTTGGGAAAAAGTGGGGCGGATGCAAAGACACTAACATCACGGATCTGATCCTGCTTCCCTCCTAGCAACATGTTCAAAAGCCCCGGTTCGTAATATCTTTTCTTCAACTGATCCAAGTCAATAGTCTCCAGTCCAATGACAAAATGCAGTTTATTCATAGCACCAGGCGAGGCATCGAATAAGCCTGAAGGACTAAGCACGACCCAATCGGCTTCCCCAATACTTAATAAAGTGGCGACCTCTTCACCTGAGGCTCGATCCCAGATCTTAGTACTGGTATCTGTACTACTGCTTAGAATAAATTGATAGTCCAATGAAAAGGCGAGTGAGTAGTCATCATCATGGCCTTCAAAGCTCTGCAAAAGCTCTCCCGTCACCATATCTAGTAAGCAAGCGGTATCATCGTATTTACGGGCTAACAGAAGATTACTATCAGAACAGATTTCAAAGGTTTTCACTCCAACCGGCCCTAATCCTGTTAGGACTTGAGACTTAGGCTGGAAATCTTGGGCTTGGTCCCAGTTGAGATCTGCTAAATCCCATGTTTGCAGAATTGCGCCACTGGTTGAGTCGATGCTGAACAAAAAGCGCCCGTCTCTACTCATCCGGAACCCTTCTGCAGACAAGTCCAGCCGTTTCGAAATAGATAATCCGGTATCAAGATTAAAAAAGGTTACATTATTAAAAGGTCGAGCAGGTCCTACTCCGGTTAATCCAACAGAAGAATAATGTGGCTGAGCGTAAATGATCAAGCAATTGAATTTTGCCGAAATATTTACCTGGTAGTAGTCATTGGCTTCTCCACTGATCTTCAGTTCCAATATCTGTGTGTTGATATCAAGCAAATAGGCTCGGCTTGGATCGTAAGCCCCAAAGTTCATACTTCCTGTTACACTTTCCAGTACTGTACCAATTGCCAAGGAGTGATTATCCTCACTGAAACGGATCGAACGAATCAACTCACCAGCAATCCTATGTTGATATAGCGGTTTGGTTCCTAGCGATTCCAAGCTCCACAATTGGATCCACCCCAGGCTATTACCCACAGCCAGTAGTTTTTGATCTGGGCTGATTGCCAAGCACTGGCTATGTGTTTTGCCAGCTACACTATCGTCACTGAAGGTCGTCTTGTTAAAGGTAGCCCGGATGCCCCCTTTTATTCGGTCCCAAATCTGTATGGACAAATCACCACTACCTTCTACAATATACTTATCGGTCATGGCGCTGAAGTAGACCTTCTCGGACTGTCCCCGAAACACTCTGATAGGCTGAAGCTCTTCCTGTTGTTCTGCAATGGAATCCGTACGCCACAGCTCCGCATCACCTCTGCTACTTCCAAGGACTAATTCTCCACCTCCTCCAAGTAATCTGGCACACTGGTACTTTATCCCCTCCTCTCCCGTTATTTCAAATCCCTCGCCAGGGACACCTTCCACCATTGGCCACAAGTAGACAGAATAGGCATCATAAAAAATAGAAAGATCATAAAACACAGCACTTAGCAGATGACCTTCAGCACTAATTTCCAGGGACTTGATTTTAATATTTGGATATCCACCTGCTAACTCCTTCCCTTCACTCTCAATCTGACCATTCGAATGGATGGGAAATAATAGCAGTTTTCGAGGAGCCTTTTGGTGATACATATCATACAAATGATCCTCCTTGTTAAGTCCATCATCAACACATACACATGCAATGATAAAGCGAGGCTTATCCTGTGGGTCAATCACTAATTGTTCAATGCTGTACGCTGTTAGCGTGGATTGCTGAAGCACCTTTTGCGTTTCAATATCCCTGAAGATCACATTGCCGTCTTCATGACCTGTAACTACATATTGTAGGCCTTTATGAATATCAAAGGAAGTAGTTTTGCCAATTTCCGGGCTAGGCTCAGTAGGAAAGTCCCTCCCTGCCTTCTTCTCTATATCACACAACTCCAATAAATCTCCATCCTGAAATCCAAGGATTTGCTGTGCTGAAATAAACTGAATCCCATATCTCAGATTTGACCCAACGGATGTAGTTTCCCCCGTTTCAAGATCTAAAAGCTGTGGGCCTTGGTTTTTTCCTGGATTACTTAGTAGTAAGGCACTGCCGTTAGGGTGAAAGTCCATTTCAAGAAATTGGCGATCACTATGTGTAAATATCCGAATCAAATAACCTGTACTGATTTCCCATAAGCGGATGGTCTCAGCGTCCGCAGTGGCCAAGTAGCGCCTATCAGCCGATACCGCCATAGCCGTAACAGGACTGGCATGTCCTGTTGGGAAGATGGTTTCGATGGTTCCGGCTTTAGGTGTTGTCATGAATGGTGATTATTTCTTCTTGATTCCTTTTAGAATGATCTTGATCTCTTTTTCCAAGCTTTCGGCCAGATCGCTGGCAGATACTCCTTTTAGCTTAAAAGGATTGTGGTTCATCACCTTGTCCCCTTGATAGAGGTGACCAGTCATTTCGTATTCCTTTCCCCTTTTACTGTAGATACCACTTACCTTATAAGCATCAGGAAAGTTATTAACATCGACGAATACGAATTCAGGTTCTCCTTGTTTAGAGAACCATCTATGTTGCTCCTGTTTAAATCGATAATTCAACTTTTCCGACAGCTGGATAGAATCATGATAGGTATTCGAATCCAAAAAGACGCTACGGACAAAGATCGGTTTCGGATCGGGCAAATGAATCTGCTGGGCCACATCTGCGAGGACAGTACCTAATGAAAAGGTTTGCCCCCCGCTATCTGGAGGTACGGATAGAACAGGTTCTTGCTTTCGGCCAGCCCGACGGGCTAATTTCGGCACTTCATTGGAAGCATAACTCAGCAATACCTGCACATCGACGATCGGCTCTTCATCATCCGTCCGATGAGCGGCCCCCTTAATTCCCTTCAATAGGCTATAGGTCAGAATCCCTTGTCCCAATGCATAATTTTCAAAACTCTCCTTGCCATCGGCACTTCCCGCCAAGACCCACATGCCCGTTCGATCTTTCATTTCGTCTAAAGCACGTTGTTGGGTTGCAGTGAGCGATTTCCCTTTACCCAATCCCTTAATAAAGCCTCCGGAATGGCAGGCATCAAAGATCATCACCTGTTTCCTAGCCGCAATATTTTTGATCCATTTGGTCAGTTCTGTGGTCGATATGGTTCCTTCCTCTCTAGTTGATTTAGAAGCGAGATCCTTGCTGGGTAGGTCCTTGGTCAAGTAGTAAAATTCCGCTTCACTTCCGGTGCCAAACATATCACCGTGGCCGGAAAGAAAGATCAAGAAAACATCATTTGCCCTGGCAGCTTTAGACATGTCAAGGAAGGCCTTTTCTATATTCGCCTTGGTAGCCAGTTGTTGATCCTTATTCGGCGAATCTGAGACGAACTGGCGGATGTCGGTTCTCTTAAAGAATTGCTTACCAATTAAGTTGAGGGTTTGACCAAAGCGGGTCACATCACTATCTGGATAATCCAAGCTCAAGTCCTTGATTTTGTATTTGGAAGTTCCTATTAGGATGGAGAACAATTGCAGATCTCGTCCACTCTCCTTTTGTTGTTGCTTTGCTTTGGTTCTTCGACCTGCCTTACCAGAAACGAAAGTTGGCCAATATTCGGGAATGATATGAGGACGACTTCGGAGCCAGCCTTCTGCATTAAAAGTTGTAATGCTAATCTGATTATCCCAGGTAGCTGGGTGAAAATGTTGCTTGTGGGGATCAAGTGAGACGCTGAAATTTGTTTTTCGATCTGGATTAGCATCCTCGACCACTTCTTTGCCGTTCACCTTAATCCAGACTTTACCCACCCCTCCTTCACGTTCTTCCAAATCGACATGTAGGACACCCTCTTGTACTTCAGCTAATTTGATACGGGGAAACAAGGGTAAGTCTTTGATAGGATGTACCTTTCTCAAGTCACTTTTCGGACCTGTGATCAGGGTGCCTAAAAGCCCTGGTTCATAGTATATCTTTTTGATTTGATCTAAGGCAATAATCTCAAATCCCTGAACCAAATGCATCTTTCTTAATCCTTCGGATGATCCATCAAATAAGCCAGAAGGTGTCACTACTACCCAATCATCATCTCCAATAGCCACCAAGGTGGCCAGTTCTACAGGAGGACTTTCGCCATTAAATTCCCAGATTTTGGTGGTACTATCTTGACTACCTGTTATGATGTATCTCGCGTCATCAGTTATACTAACGGCTACAGGGCCATTGTGCCCTTTTAGTACTGCCAATTCCTCACCGGTTCTCGAGTCCCAAAGCCGCCCCAATCCATTTTCTTCTCCTGTAACTATGTACCTGCCACCCAGACTAATATCCACTGAAATCACCCAGGATTCATGTTGATCAAAGATGTGGATAGGTCCGCTCCTATCTTCCAAGTCCCACAAACGAGCTGATCGATCATCACTCCCAGACACCAAGTATCGGCCATCCGAACTTACCTTTAGTGCCCGAATGCGTTCACTATGGCCTTCTGGTGCAGATTGAGCCCCAAAGAAGGTGTGCTTTAATTGCGAAGTCTTACTATCCCAAACCTCAATTTTGTAGTTGCCATCTTTATAATAGCCTCCCGTTACCAAAACGTCAGTAACGGCATTGAAATCCGCCCTCATGTTGTAAGAATCTCCCCCTTCTTGGTAAGCTTTAATACGCGGACCTTCAGATTCTAAATCCACTAATGAGGCCTTCCAATCGTCAGCAAATGCTATGTATCTATCGCTCTGACCGATACTTACAGAAATAATATCCCCGCTTCCATCGCAAACAGCTGTTGTTTGATCTTCATGGATATTCCAGAGACTCACCTGGGAGTCACGGCTTCCAAATACTAGATATTGATCACTTTGGCTGAAGTCCAGACTAGTAACACCTTCTCCTCTTTCTCTTGGCATATTCAGATTATTAATGAGCCTGCCGAGCGCCAGATCCCAAATACGAACCACATTATCATCATCCCCAACGGCCAGCCATTTTTTGTCAGGACTCATTTTTGCTACGTTGACCATAGCAGACTCTCCGGTATAAACCATGGTAACCTCCTGCTCATTGATATCCCATCTATTTACTATACCAGCTTCATCTCCTGCCAATAGATACTTCCCATCATGGGAAAACTGCAGCGCGGTAAGTTTAGTAGCATATCCTTGGGCCAATACAGCAATGGGATTCCGTTGCTCCAAATCGTTCAATTCCCATAGTTTAATGGCGCCATCGGTACCTGCTGTAGCAAGGTAATTCCCATTGGAACTGACCGCTACCCCTCTGATTTCTACTCCATGCTCAAAGGTGTAGGCAGGGTGGCTACTTACTGCATCGGAATCTGTTGTCTGATCTACATCTAGATTCGTCAAAGACCACAGTTTAGCAGCAGTTTTATCCCCTCCTGTAATCAAATAATCTCCATCAGGGGTGAAGCAAAGCGAAAGTGCCTTGTCTCGGTCATGATCATAAGCATGTTCATAGGTCTGGAGCAAGATTCCGGTTTCCAGGTTCCAAAGCTTAATCGTTCCATCCTCACTGAAGGTTGCCAACAACAACTTACCTTCAATTTCTTTCATCCGCATGGTCTGAATATCTCTATCGTGTCCGGTATCAATATAGTCGACCCAATTTTCCTTTGGCCTCAAATCAGGGTTTTCCCACAGGAGTTTCACATCCGAATCGCTATTTCCATATAGACAACTTCCATCAGGGGTAAAGCAAACCGTTTCACCAGATGTAGCCCGGCTCGTTGGTATGGAATCACTTAGTTTTCTACCTGTCTTAAGGTCCCAAACATGTACATAGCTAGTGTTACTTCCCCAGGAAATGGTAGCAGCGACCTTCCCGTATTTGTCAATGACGGCATCTTTGATTCTCCCCCCATGTCCAGGCAACTCCCTAATTAGCTTCCCGCTCTCCAAGTCCCATAATTTTACAGTACGATCTCGAGAAGCCGTAAGGAGCAGTCTGTCCCTCGGGCCGACAGAGATGGCACGCACATACTCTGCATGTCCGCGCTGTACAACCATGTTTATGGATGAAAAGCCTGTACTCATTTTTTGGCAGTTTTATAGCCTAGGAAGGCTAGTGTATTTAACAGATAGACCGTAGAAATGAACGAGTTCACATGAACCTAGCTCGCTTTTCTCTTTTAATTGATGCAAAGAATTGTAGGACTTGACAGGAACGTCGAGTCATGAAATAAGAAATGACATTAATAGAAATGGAATCTATAAATAGGAGACTAACTTCTTAAGGATGAATATAAGCCATTTTAATTAAAGTTGCAAAAAACATCATTTATACCTTCTTGATTCCCTTCATAATTGCTTTGACTTTCCGTTCAATGCTGGCTGCCAGTTTTTGAGCACTCGTCCCCTTCAATTTAATAGGAGTTTTATGAATGGCTTGTTTATTCTTGAAGATATACCCCACCACTTCATATTGACGCTGGTTCTTAGTATAGATACCACTGACATAGTAAGCATCAGGAAATTTGGATACATCTACATAAACAATTTCTGCCTCCCCTCTTTTACTTAGCCATTTAGTTTGTTCGAGTTTGTAGAGGCGATCCAAAGTAGCAGATAAATCGATGGTGTCACAAAAGGTAGTACTATCCAGGAAGGTACTTCTAATAAAGATAGGTTTGGGGTCAGGTAACTGGATCTGTTTTCGGATATCCTCATCTGCCAATCCCAATGAAAAGGTGGATCCGCCATCCTGAGGAACCGAAAGGACGGGCTCCTGTTCTCGCCCGGCACGTTTGGCCAGTTTTGGCACTTCACTCATAGCATACCCCAATAATTGCTGCACATCTATTTTCGGTTCCTGATCGTCTGACCTCAAAGCAGCGCCCTTGATCCCTTTCAGCAAACTATAGGTAAGAATCCCTTGTCCCAGCGCATAGTTTTCGAAACTCTCTTTACTATCTGCACTACCTGCCAACACCCACATACCCGTGCGATCTTTCATCTCATCCAAGGTCCGTTGTTGAGTAGAGCTCAGCGATTTTTTCTTACCAATTCCTTTGATGAATTTACCGGAATTGCAGGTATCTAAGATCATGACTTGTTTCCGTGCAGCGATATCTTTTATCCAATTGGTTAATTCCCTGGTAGAAATCGTGCCTTCCTCTCTAATCTGCTTTGATCGTAGGTCTTCGTCTTGCAGGTTCTTCATCAAATAGTAGAACTCTGAGTTCTCTCCAGTTCCGTAGGTATTTCCATGCCCGGATAGAAAGAGGAGCATGACATCTTTCTCCTTAGCTTTCTTGGCAAAGTCTGTCAGGGCTTTCCCAATATTCTTTTTGTCGGCCAGTTCTTGTCCATCAGTAGGATCGGATACAAATTGCTTTACATAAGTATTCTTGAAAAGCTTTTTTCCCGCTGCTTCCAGGGCATTAGCCATACGGGCAACATCCAAATCTGGATAGTCTAATTGTAAGTCCTTTAATTCATACTTAGAAGTTCCAATAAAAGCCGCAAATAACTGAAGATCACGCCCTGCCTTCTTCTCTTTATCCTTCTTCATGGCCATTCTTCCTGCTTTTCCTGATACAAAAGTGGGCCAGTATTCAGCTATAAGGTGAGGATTACTACGCAACCAGCCTTCTTCATTAAAGGTGATAATACTAATCTGATTGTTGTAGGTAGCCGGACGAAAATGTTGCTTGTACGGATTGAGAGGCACCGTAAATTGAGTTTCACGATTGGGGTTGGCATCTTCTATTATTTCCTTGCCATTTACTTTGATCCAGACTTTGCCTAGGCCTCCTTCTCGTTCCTCCAACTTGATATGTAAGATTCCCTCCTTCACTTCTGCATTGCTTACAAGCGGGAATAATGGGGCAGTCTGCAAATCTGTCACATCCCTTATCCCTTGTCCCCCATCTGCTATTAATGCTTCCAAAAGCCCTGGTTCATAATATCGTTTCTTCAGCTGGTTTAAAGCAATGGTCTCTAATCCTTGTATAAAATGCATCTTCTCCATGGCTCCCGCTGAGGCATCGAACAAGCCGGTAGGAGTCAATACTACCCAATCTCTATTCCCGATACTGATCAACTGGATCATTTCACTAGCATGTGGGGTAGTTCCCCAATCAGGTTTCCAGATTCTAGAGGTGGAGTCCAGGCTAGCCGTAACGATATATGCCTCATCAAAAGACAAGCGGACAAAAGGCTCTGATTCATGCCCTGCCAGGGTTTGGATCACCGCTTCCCTTTCGACATCAATTACATAAACATTGGAGTCTCGGTTACCCACAAACAAATACCGCCCACCTGCACTTATATCAACCGAAACCAACCAACCACCTCGGCTTTTTATCTTTGCCCGGAGGTTTATTTCTTTGAATATTTGCTTTTGCTTCAGGTCAAATATTCTCACTTTGCCATCCTGGCAGGCGGTAGCCAGATAACACCCGTCCTTACTGATACTGATATTCCTAATTCGGTCTCCATGTATGCCCTTTAAGTCATGCTTCTGAAGCGTATTGGTATCTATCAAAAGTAAATCCGTGTCAAGATTTTCCTTGTCCCCATCGTATGCTACGGCCAAAAGTCCAGCTTCTGTATGCAAGTCAACGGAACATCCATAATTAATAGGCCTTTCATCCAGTTTCGTCGGCTTTGGTTCATCAATCTTCCATAGCCCAGTTTTCCCTTTTCCAGCCCCTCCTGTACCTATTGCCAAATGAAAACCATCTCCGCCAAAACGAATACTTCGAACTGGCAGCTTAAAGTCGTGCTCAAACCGTGGAGGTACGAAACTAGCTTCCCCCATTTCTCCGGATGTCCAAAAATTCTCCAAATCCCAGATTTTGACTGTACAATCAGTACTTCCCACCGCCAGCCATTTCCCGTCCAAGCTGATATCCAAAGACCTTACTTCGCCTCTCGGACGATTTTTGGAAGCCTGCTCATTGAGATTGCCTAACATTCTACCATTCATCAAGTCCCACACCATAACGGCGTTGCCCTGTGACCCCTCGAACAAATAGCGATTATCTGGCGTCATTATGCTACTGTATACGATAGAAGCATGTCCTTGATAAGAGAGGTCAGCTTTGTTTTCAATAGGATTGCTTGATTTTTCACGCCCTTCCTCTAAGCTCCACTTCTTTACCGCTGCACCATAACTTCCACTATAAAGATATTTCTCATCTGCGGACAGTTTCACACACGCTATCGGACGAGTATTACCTCCCTTGAACTTAAACTGCGGTTCTGCCTTTTCACTGTGAAGATCCCATAGTCCGATGGTACCATCACCAGAACCACTGATCAAATAGCGTCCATCTCTCGTCAAAGTCAAATCGTAGATATCATCTTCATGCCCAGTCAGCCTCCTTGGTCCATCGTCGGTTTTAGTACTAGATAGATCCCAGCAAAGTAAGTGAGGGGTCGATCCCGATCCTTTTCCTTTAGTTACATTATGCCATTCCTTGGAAGTACCTGCAATCAAACTACTGGGAAAAGAGCCAGGGCCAAGGGCCAAGGCGTGAACAAATTCTCCATCTTGATCGGAAACCACAAACTCCCGAACCTTCGTCCCTTCGTCTAGATCCCAAAGTATCGCTTTGCCGTCCTTCCAGCCAGAAGCTAGATATCGGCCGTCTTGACTCAAAGCTAAAGCAAATACTGGCAGTCCTTTCTTAGCATCCATGGGAACAATCAAAGGTTCCTGCTTCTGTGCTTGCTCACTCCTATCTTGAAAATTCCAGACTTTGATTACCCCATGATTTCCGGCACTAATGATTTGGTTATCGCGTCTTAAACAAAGAGCCTGAATCCATTCCTTTGCCTCTCGGTAGGTCACCAATTGTCCTGTTGCTAAATCCCATAATCTGATTGTTCCATCAGATCCAGCAGAATACAAGCCCTTGCCATCAGCACTAAATACAAGTGCCATCACTTTATCTTGGTGTCCAATAAAATTTCGGATCAGTACACCGCTTTTAGCATTCCAAAGCTTAACAATGGAATCTCTTTGACTCCCGGAGGCTAAAAACCGACCATCCGGACTAACGGCCACACTTAAAACAGGACCAGCATGACTCGTTTGGATGATGGTTTTGATCTTAGTCTGCTCTTGATTCATGGTGATGAGGTGTGTTGCAATTATAGCCTGCAAGGAGGTCACTAGTAGCTATATAAATTCTCTAAAAGGTAGTTTTTTCTTTGCTCACTATTAAAGAAATGGAATTTTAATTTAATTTATACAGTAGATCCATCACTAAAATTGCCGAGCTTGAATCCCCAAACTGTGCCTAAAATGCCCGTGTTGATTAGACAGATTGTCTTTTGGTTCCTCCTTTGGATTCCTAGCCTCTTGCTTAGCCAAAAGCCAGAGCTGGTGGTTCCAATTGGTCATACCAGCGGGATTGATCTTGGCCTATTCTCGCCCAGTGGTCAATTCGTGCTCACAGGCAGCCGAGATGAAACAGCAAAATTGTGGCAAACTAAATCTGGTCAGCTTATTGCCTCTCTAGAAGGCCATAGCGGTACCATTTATGCTATTGATTTCTCAGCCGACGAAAAATACATTCTCACAGGTAGTGGAGATGGTAAAATCAAGTTATGGGAAACCAGCTCTGGTCAACAATTGCATACTGCCAATGCACATGCTAAGGCCGTTACCAGCGCACAATTCTCACCGCCCTGCCCATCTAATCAAAACTGCCCCTTTGGAAATGGTATCTATTTCTTAAGTGGTGGTGGAGATAACACTGCCAAACTATGGCGCACGGATACCCAAGAACTAGTACACACTTTTACTGGCCACCAAGATTTCATCAAAGCCGTAGCTTTTTCTCCAAACTCCTATTTTGTGCTGACTGCCAGCCAAGACAATACGGCCAGAGTCTGGGACACACAATCTGGCCAATTGCTACATGAACTAAAGGATCACAGCGCTCCCATCACTGCCATTGATATTTCGCCCGATGGTCAGCTCCTTCTGACTGCGAGTTTAGATAGTACGATCAACATATGGGATAGTACCAACGGCCAACTACTACATAGTCTACAGGAAGACCAAGGAAAGATAGAGGATGCCGTCTTTTCGCCTCATGGAAAATATATCCTAAGCGGAGGATCTGATGGGAAAGTGCGTTACTGGAATAGTTTGACCGGTCAGCTTATCCATTCCTTAAGTGGTCACGCCAAAGTGGTCAATACGGTCGCCTTTTCCCCTGACGGAAAGTGGTTGCTAAGCGGCAGCAATGATTACATGGCCAAGGTTTGGAACGCGAAAACGGGAAAGCTGCAATACAACTTAGAAGGACATGGCAACCTAATTAGTGACGTTGCCTTTGCCCCAAATGGACAAATCATTTTGACTGCAGGCTATGATTATGCGGCTAGGCTCTGGGACCTCCAGTCCGGGAAAGGTCTACATGAGCTAAAAGGCTTTACTAGCGTGGTCAATGGTGTTGCCTTTTCTCGCAATTATCAAAGTAATCGCCACAGCATTACTACCGAAAGAGCTTACTTAGCTACCGCCGGTGATGATCGGACCGTAAAAGTTTGGGATATTTCAAATGGTCAAATCAGACAGAGTTTAAGTGGACACCGTGAAGCTGTCACCGCCCTTTCAACCGCGCCAAATGGCCATTTAGCTTCGGCATCTAGAGATGAGACGGCCAAATTATGGGACCCCTTTTCTGGAGAATTAGTACATACTTTACAAGGTCATACTGATGGCTTGACTAGTATCGCCTTCTCTCCAAATGGCCAACAATTGCTGAGCAGTAGCTACGACAAAACCGCTCGACTTTGGGATGTACAAAAACGAGATACTGTCCGCACTCTAACCGGGCACGACAGCCCCGTATACGCCGCTGCCTTTTCTCCCACAGGCAATTCTGTATTGACAGGAGGGTATGATCGTACAGCCCGTGTTTGGGTTAAGCCCGATTGGGGTTTAGACAAACCTTTATGGGGACAGCTAGATAGAGTAACGGCCCTTACGTATGATACATCTGGTCAAAAAGCAATCACTGGAGGATACGACAATACGGCAAGAATATGGGAGTTGAGATCCGGCAGGCAGCTCGATTCTCTCGTGGGGCACCAGGATCATATTCAAGATATCAAGTGTTCCCCAAATGGTCGTTGGATTGCCACCGCTGGCAAAGATCATAGTATCAACATATGGGATGCTCAAACCTATCAGCTTCGGCATACCTTGACAGGTCATCGATTGGCCGTTAATAGCCTTGATTTTTCCCCAGATGGCAATCTCCTGCTGAGTGGAAGTGAAGACAACACCGTTAAGATTTGGAATCCAGAAAAACCGGTAGCCCTTGCCACCTTGATAGCCGTGGGAGAAAAGGATTGGGTAGTGACTACTCCTGAAGGGCATTTTGATGCTTCACAAAATGCCATGGCCCTGATGCACTATGTGGTCAACTATCAAGGGCAATGGGAAGTCATCGACTTGGATCAGTTAAAGTCGCGCTATTATGAACCCGGCTTACTGTCAAAAATCTTGGGTTATTCCGACGAAAGCATTCGTCCGGTACAGGATTTCAACCAAGTAGAATTGTATCCGGAAGTCACGCATTTTAAATTTAAAAACGACTCTATATGGATAGGTCTCAAAGCTCGGAATGGAGGTGTTGGCAAGATTAGCCTCTTCATTAATGGAAAGGAAATAGAAGAGGATGCTAGAACTAAGGCTGAAGATCTTTCTAGGCTCAACTCAGAGCACTTGTTCCGATATCCTTTACAAAGTTATCAGAAGAAGTTCTTTTACCAGAGTTCTGATAGTACCAATATCTTAAGTGTTCGGGTTCATAACCAAGAGGACTGGTTAAAGAGTAAAGCAGACACCCTGCATTATTCCCTCCCTGCCCTCCTATCCAAGGGCAAAAACACCAATGGAGTAACCAAGCCATCATCAAATGTTTTACCCAAACTCCACATCCTTTGTATTGGTACTTCCGACTATACTGGTTCAAAACTTGACCTGCATTACGCAGATCAAGATGCTGCAGCATTAGCTATAGCCCTTACCACTATTGGTACTGCACAATTTTCTGCAGAAAGCGTGAACGCATTCTGCCTCACTACCTCCAAGGAGGACAGTACGATGTTAGCCGGCAAACGAGTAAGTTGGGGCTTTGCTTCCCGGAAAAATATTGCTGCTGCTTTAGCCAAAATTTCGAGGGCAGCTAAGGCTGAGGATGTACTTGTACTGTACTTATCGGGGCATGGCTTGGCCTACGGTGGTGCTGAGAAATCGCAGTTCCACTACCTTACTCAAGGCATAGCCAATGATGACCTGAGCGATACTAGAATCAGAGAGCAGTTCACTGTTTCTAGTCAGGACCTGACTAGGTGGATGAATATCATTCCCGCGCTAAAGCAAATCCTGATTATTGACGCTTGTAACTCCGGACAAGCCATTCAAGACCTGAGAGCTAAAAAGCTAAACTCTAGCCAGATCCGAGCCCTGGACCGGATGAAAGACCGCACGGGAATGTTCATCTTGTCGGGTAGTACTGCGGATAAGATGAGCTATGAGACTTCCGAATTTGGGCAAGGATTATTGACCTATGCCCTCCTACAAGGTATTTTAGGAGATGCCATCGAGGAGCGAGTGGTGAACAACCGAATGACTCGTTACATCGATGTCATGAAACTCTTCCAATATGCCAAGGACAAGGTCGAGACCCTGGCACGGAGCATTAATGCTATCCAAACACCTATGCTGGGCTTCCCATCCAATGGAGGGAGTATTGACATTGGTATCTTACAGGATAAAATAGATATCCCCAAACTCACCAAAATCCCGTTGGTTTCTAGAAGTGTTTTCATCAATGAACAGACCTACAGAGATGACGCACTCCTAGCCAAGCAGTTGGAAATCCTGCTTAGAGACAATGCCAATCAAGGTCGAGGAGCTGAATTGATCTACACGGATGTCTTTGAATATCCATCGGCTTTTTCCTTGGGAGGTATTTATCGGCTTGAAGATGGAGAGATCCGCATCGATTGCAAACTCTTTAAAGGAAAGAAAGAGTTAGCTACCATAGAAATTCCAACGAGTGATGATCCAGAAGAGATTGCCATGTACTTATTCGAGGAACTACTCTTTACCCTGAGCACCCTCAATGATCAAAATGACCATTGATCAAGTCATTATCTACCACTACTGCGTTCCAAGATAGTTCTAAAGTATTCCATCAAGTCAAAACGATGTGGCTCAAAGGGCGTATCCAAGACGCGCAGCTCCTGGATGCGGTCGAGCCTAAATTCTCGATGCGCCTCCCGCAATCGACACCAAGCAATCAAGATCCAGTTTTCTTGGGTGTGATACAAGGCCAGAGGTTCTATCACGCGCTGAGTAGATTCCTGTGTGGAAATGGCTTGATAACTTAAGTGGAGCGGAAGAAAATCAGTGATGGCTTTCTGGACTGTTGCCAGGTGTTGGCTGGTAGTTTCCTGTTTATAATTTTGGAAAAAGGCGATTCTATTGGCGAGGAGTTCTGCTTTATCCTTGTCATGATAACGAAGGATAGCCTTGATCTTTGTAATCGCTTCATTGTAGTGGAGGACTAAGGAACTGTCCTTATTTCTCGCAATAAACTTGGCCGCAGTGATCAAGGCATTTGCCTCCTCTTCCGTAAACATGACCGGCGGTAGGCGATAGCCCTCACTTAAGGAGTAACCTTTGCCTTCTTCCGTACAGATGGGCACTCCGGCCTCTTCTAGCGCCCTGATATCTCTATAAATCGTGCGAATACTTACTCCATATTTTTCAGCTAATTCCGTTGCCGTCATTAAGCGTTTAGACTGCAGCTGAATTAGAATAGCAGTGAGACGTGAGAGGCGGGTTTGCTCCATGCTTATTTAATTAAATAGTTTACCGTAAGGAAAAGTCGAAGGTTTGAATAAAAGTAACTTCCACTGCATTACCATTGATCACCGCGGGAAACCAGCGATATTTTAAGTTGCGTAACCCCTTCTCTACTGAGCGGTCTAGTCCTGGAGATAAGGATTGTAGAATGCTTACTTTCCGTATTTTACCTTCACGATTCACCACGTATTTGGCGACTACTTGCCCTTGAGTTTTGTCGCGTTCATCTGCAGAAGTATACTTAATCTTAGCTTCCAGCTCTTCCAGGAATCCCACTGAGCCCCCGGGATACATGGGAAAGCGATCTGGCTCACCACTTAAAGAGTTGCTCTTTTCATCATAGAAATAACGTATCTCCTGATAATTCTGCTCGGTGATTTGCTTGAAAGTCCATAAGGCAGCGGGCTTTCCGCACCCGATAACCAAAAAAGTTAACAAGAAAAAATAATAACAGCGTCGAGTATAATATAGAATCATGTAGAAAAGACTAAGGAATTAACAGCTTAATGCGTTCTTTCAAAAGGGGTAGTAAATCTGTTTCAAACCAAGGGTTCTTTCTTTTCCAAATGTTGTTACGAGGAGAAGGATGTGGCAGCGGAAAATATTGAGGCAAATAATCCTGGAAGCACCTCACCGTTTCCGTCAGGTTCTTTTTACTATTCTCTCCCAAATACTGGCGTTGTGCATATTGACCAATCAACAGCGTTAATTGGACCTCTTGTAGCCCAGCTAAAATACGGCTATGCCATTGCGGGGCACATTCCTTTCTTGGCGGCAAATCCCCAGACTTGCCCGTACCCGGATAGCAGAACCCCATTGGCACAAAGATATCCGGATCATAAAAGGTAGCAGCATCTACGCCTAGCCAGGCTCGCAGGTTTTCGCCACTCTTATCATCCCACGGAATCCCTGATTCGTGCACCCTGCGACCAGGCGCCTGGCCAATAATTATCACCTTACTTTTTTCGCTGAAGGATACAACAGGACGACAACCTGCCTCCAGAAAAGGTTCGCAAATCCTACAGGCGGCGATTTCTTTTTTTAAAGCTTCCATGAAGAGGTATGAATAAAGTTGTCTTAGAGATCACTCGCAAAGTACAATTTTATCCAGGATGGCGCCACAAATCACCCGATCGGATGACGCCAAGGGGCACAGCAGGAAATAACTTTGTAGAAAAAACATAAAAACCTATGAAAAGACAATCGTTTCCTATGTTCGGCCTCTTGCTCCTACTGGTGGGGCTAGTGAGTTTTACCTTAGTCCCCAACCAACCTCCTTTGAAATACAAAAAAGTAAAAGGTATAAAAATCACCTCGGTAGCTCATAATAAAATTAAGAAACACAAGCAGGTACCAGACTGCATCGAGTTAAGCAAAGACGGAAAAATTACGGCAGCTGAGGGCTACAAGCTCATGGTTAGCTCCAGCAAGCGAGACTTTATCGTCATTCCTGAATCGCAGGATCAACCGATGGGTTTTACCTTGGGTATCGAAGGAAAGAAGATTGATGGAATCGGAATCTTATGGTGCCACTGCGGTGGCGGCGCAGGGGACAACTGCGGTTTCGAAGACAAAACTGATAAAGGGGGATATACTAGACTAGCTTGTGAAGGCAGTTGTAAGTGCGGGATGGAGATCACACAGAAAGGCCCTCCAGGTGGAGGAGGTGGAGAAGAGAATATTATAGATAAAATCTATTACTAAGGAAAGATGTACAACCGAAGTTTGTCCATACGACTGAAGGACAAACTTCGGTTAATGGAATTTTCTGATTAGGAGTAGCAATCCTGCGCAGCATTCTCGATCGGATGCTTATCGTACAAGGCTTTCACTTCATCCGCTTTCAGTGCGCGATCAAAGACCCTTAATTCGTCCAAGACCCCTTTAAAGCGCTGCCCTCTACCTCCTTTGATGCAAGGACTATTCGCAAAGGACAGTGGTGCATCATTACTGATATCTACGCCACTACAACGCATGGATCGATTGACCATTTCGCCATTGATATAAGTATAGGCTTCCGATCCAGAACGGACCAGAGCGAAGTGCATCCAGCCACCCGGGCTAATTTTCGGAGACAAGCCACTGTAGTACTTGAATTCGGACTGATGAACTTTGGTATCCAGTACCCCCTGTCGGTAATCTAACAACATATCCATCATGCGATCCTCCGTACATACTTCTCTTTTGGACAATAAGCTTTGGGCAAAAAAGGTGAATTGCTCTGGCTTGATATAAAAGCTGATAGAAAAATCAGAAGTTGTAAAATAGTTATTCACTATGCCATAGAACTCCACAAAGTCCTGCTGTCCGTCAAAAAGCAGACCATCATCCTCAATACCACACCAGCACTGTACATTACCAAATAGTTGGCCATGTGATCCATTCCCACTATCATCTCTAGCATCACAATCGTTAAAAGAATAATAGGCTACCTGGTTTTCTTTCAAGGGGTCATCAACAATCCTGGAGGAGGTGACCAAGAAGAGCAGTAAACAAAATCCAAGGCTAAAGAGATACTTCATGATTCGGGAGTTAGTCGGCTTTCCATAGAGCGATAGGAGCGCCTTTTAGTTGCAAATGAATACACAGTAAGAACTCCAAAAAGATACATCCTTTTGACGGCTTGTGCAACTAGCACAATGAGTAGGAAGCGAGGGCAGTGGACACTTCATGCAACCAGAACACCCTCACAACTTATTATTTATCAACACTATAGTCGTTCTCCTAGGATCGCCAAAAACAACCTCACACCCTCAAAGTAATTTCCTAAACGTACATTTTCATTTGGACTATGTTGATTGTTATCTCGGTTAACCGTCGGAACCGTTACAGCTGGAATACCCAAGGTGGTAACAAAAGGAGAGATCGGAATGGACCCACCCGAATTGCGAATTTTGATGGGCGTTTTGCCAAAAGCGCTATGCATGGCACGATCCAGCCACAATCCCACCTCCGCATCAAACGGTGTACGGAAAGCTTGATAGGAGATCTTGGAGCGCATGAAGGCAATCCGGCCATGCGTAAGGCGTTCTTCCTCCGTGGGTTCTCTGTCTATGAGGAGATAGCCCTTACTTTTGATATGATCTGCCACCAATCGAATCAATCGATCGGGATCCACTTCCGGTACAAGGCGTATATCGATCTCGGCAGTAGCTGTAGCCGGTACAATGGTCCTCACTTTACCTCCAATCCAGGCGGAAGCCATGCCGCGCACATTTAAAGAGGGATATTGGATGGCCTCTTGGTAATTGCTACCCACTTTGTCCGTTTCTGCAATTCCAACAGCAGCCTGAATTTCCTTTTCATCATCAGGCACCTGAGCGAGGATTGCTTTGGTAGCTTCATCCAATTCAATACCATCATAAAAGCCCGGAATCGTTACACGGCCATCGTCATCCTTCATGCTGGCTATCAATTGGGCCAGGCGGACTGCGGGATTGGGTGCATAATTTCCATAGTGCCCAGAATGCTGCGGCACCCGAGGCCCATGAACAGTTAAAGTTACAGTGGCGATGCCGCGTGCTCCAAAGGTCAGGGTAGGTTCATTACTGATATGCCGTGGCCCATCAAAGATGATCAACATATCAGAAGAGAGTTTTTCCCGATATTGTTCGACGGCGGGTGGGAGATGCGGCGATCCCAATTCTTCTTCAAAATCCATAATGATTTTAATGTTATAATTGGGCTGAATCTTCTGCTCCTTAGCGGCATCGAGAGCAGCCAAAAACATGGCTACGGGCCCTTTGGCATCGGAGGCAGAACGAGCAAATATGCGCCAATCAGGATCAATTTCTCCTTCTAACTTCTCCCATGGAATCGCTTTCCATTCTCCATCTTCATCTTGAGCTTTCAAAGTCGGCGTCCAGGGGCTTTTTTGAAACCAACGGGTTTTGTCCACTGGCTGTCCGTCTATCTGCAAATAGATTAATACCGTCTTTTCCGCACCTTTACTTCTCCTTTCTGCTAATAGTAATGGAACAGTAGGTGTGCTTAGACGTTCTGTGCGAAACCCCCTCTCTCCAAACTGTGCCTCACACCATTTTACATTCTTCTCAATATCCTTTGGGTAATGTGCGTCATTCGGTATGGATAAAAGCTCTTTGAAGTTTTGAAGGGAGGCTGCCGCAAATCGATCAGCGACTTTATCCAATTGAGTTGTCTTTTGCTGCCCGGAGAGTATAGATAGATTGACGAGTAGCAGTAAAAGCAAGGTGATTGTATGTTTCATAAGAAAAGTTTTAGCGTGTGTATCCAGAAATAAGGAAAGAAGTTAGAGAAAATTGATTAGTCCGGGAATTTTTTTTCGAATTAAAGAGTTGACAGCGATAAGGCTTATCTGATTCTCTTTCGCGAAGTAGAATGCTAACAAGTTCTTTGTTAGCCCTATTAAGCATTACACTTTCCCTTTTCAATCACCTGAATCTTTATTTCATGAAGACCCTACACCTATTAACCTTACTTTGTCTGCTCTGTTGGACAAACTTACAGTCTCAATCCATTATTGAAGCCTCCCGTTTATCAAGTCCCATTATTTTTGACGGCAAGCTAAATGATAAAGCCTGGCAAGAGGTCACTCCTCTACCCTACCGCACGCAACTTCCCATTTTCGACACCATACCCTCCGAACAAGCCCGCGTTCTATTGGCCTATGATAATGATTACCTTTATTTAGCAGGCAAGTTTGACCTCAGTGACCCTTCGTTGATTAGAACCACCACCTTCAAGCGGGATGCCTTCGATGGTACGACAGATTACTTCGGTTTGGTCATTGATAGTTACCTCGACCAAGAAAATGGCGTAGCTTTCTTCACCAATGCTAATGGCATGCGCTGGGATGGCACGGTCTGGAATGATGCTCAGGGTGAAATGCCAATGAGTATCGACTGGAATACCTTTTGGGATGTCAAATCGACCTACGACGAAAAGGGTTGGAGTACAGAAATGAGAATCCCCTGGTCTAGTCTGCGTTTCCAGGAAAAGGATGGAGTTGTTGTCATGGGCATCACTTCGTGGTGGTATATGGCGGCAAAAAATGAACTATCCATGTATCCATTAGTGCCCCTGAACTGGGGAGACATGAGTGCATGGAAGCCTTCACAAATGCAGCCGTTCCGTTTTAAAGGCATCAAGAGTCAGAAACCGCTGTATGTGGCCCCTTACCTATTAGGTGGTTGGCAACAGGACTTTGACCTTAATTCTAATGAATCTGCCTACGAAGAAGAGGCCTCGCCTTCCTTTGAGGCTGGAATAGACCTGAAATATGGGATCACCAGTAATCTAACCCTAGACCTGACGGTTAACACTGATTTTGCCCAAGTAGAGGCAGATGATCAACAAGTTAACCTCACCAGATTTAGCCTTTTCTTTCCTGAGAAGCGGATCTTCTTCCAAGAGCGGGCCAGCATATTCGACTTTAATTTCGATGAATTCAATCGCCTCTTCTACAGCCGACGAATAGGTATCAATGAGGATGAAGGGCTTGTGCCCATCCAAGGAGGAGTACGCCTGGTCGGGCGGGCAGGTAAGTATGACGTAGGTCTGCTCAACATGCAGACGGGCAAAGTGGGGAGTCTAGCCAGCGAAAACTTCAGCTTAATCCGAGTCAGGCGACAGCTAGGAAAAAACAATTCCTATCTAGGAGGGATAGTGGCCCATCGGATAGACCTAAAGGGCCAATATAACACTGCTTACGGGCTAGATGCCATCATGAAGTTGTACGGGGATGATTATTTGAACGTAAAATGGGCACAAACCTTTGAACCCCCCATAGAAACCAAAGGAATATCTTCAGACAATGCCAGAATATTTGCCAATTGGGAAAGAAGAAGATATGACGGCTTTAGTTACAACCTCTCCTTTTCTCGAGTTGGGGAGGCCTACAGCCCAGGAATGGGGTTTGAGTTGCGAGAAAATTACAGCAGCTTCACACCTAACCTCACTTATGGTTGGCTGATGGACGAAAAATCCAAGCTGTTGCGGGTGCAAGCCTTCATACGCAGCTTTTGGGCCTTTTCCAATGAATCTCAGCAAATCCAAACCGGAAACCTGGCAACCGGAGTACAAGTTGAATCCAAGTCAGGTTGGACATTTAATAGCTCCGTCGTGCACAACACAGAATACTTAAGCGATCCTTTTGAACTGGATGAAACAGTAAGTGTACCCAGCGGGCGCTATAATTTCTGGCAACTGCAGGGTTTTTGGGCGTCCCCTTTCCAGAAGCTTTTCGGTGTACTTAGTGATTACACCATTGGAGAATTCTTTGATGGAAGCATCTTCTCAATGAGCCTTAGCCCACGAATCAAGCTTTCCTCTCATTGGGACCTGGAAGGGTTTTACCAATTCAATAGCATTCAATTCTCCAGTAGAGGCTTCGGCTTAGAAGCACATTTAGCTAGACTTAAGGCTTCATATCTGCTAAACACACAGTTTTCCGTAGCGGCTTTTCTCCAATATAACAGCCTAGACGGCGTTTATACTGGAAATATCAGGCTTCGATACAATCCCAAAGAAGGGAACGATCTGTTTATCGTCTACAATGATTTGATCAATGCTAAACGCGGATTGCATGATCCGGCATTGCCATTCAGGAGCAGCAGAGCCATTCTCCTTAAGTACACCTATACCCTTACTTGGTAGAAAACACATTGTTATATCGGGCAGGAATCAGTTACTTTTTGTTTGCTTAGCGAGAAATGAGGAAAATGTTTGCCTAGATAAATGCAGGGGCTAGATGAAGTTTTACCCCTTGCTAGCACATTTATGAAAATTAAAAAATTTTTTTTTGGGAACTTAATTAGATCATTCTTTGACAATGAAAAATGAGCAAACTAATGATTAACAAGGTTTTACAACAAAAAGAATCACGACCTGCTGGATCGCCTGAGAAAGTTCTTAAAAAATGCTTGAAACCTATTAGAAAAAGCCGCGTACACTTAGAATATAAAAAAACCGCCTAATAAGTTAGACGGTTTCTAAAGAGCTTTGAGAGGCTATCTACA
>ENA-UENT01000187-UENT01000187.1-marine-metagenome-genome-assembly--contig:-NODE-187-length-45654-cov-3.546284_pt1 | contig 45654 bp, 37 predicted proteins | sample MGYA00237879_ERZ529330 | MGnify/ENA primary metagenome ERZ529330 (study PRJEB26372, sample SAMN05368345) | marine metagenome | biome: cultured habitat; feature: ocean water; material: water; isolation... | reverse complement strand
GAGTCACTCGGTAGAGCTTTTTACGCTTCCCTCCCCTCTTTTGACTGGCTTCACTGAATCGAGCAGATAAAAACCCCTTGTCGTAAAGGCGATTACATGCGGCATGCACCGCCCCAATACTCACCTTGCGTTGACTTTGCTTTTCCATTTCTCTTTGGATGGCTAGGCCATAGGCTTCATCGTACAGGATGGCAATCGTCAAGAGTACCAGTTCTTCAAACTCACCAAGATGGGTCCCTTTCATATAGATTTGGATTCTAAAAGTCTATCCAAGCTTATTTTTTTCATAAATGTATATTTTATGCCTCAAAAAAAATGCTGATGGATAGACAGCAAGTATATTTTTCACAAATGTATATAATTAAAAATAACGAGTCAAGAGCAGATAGTATATTTTTTTCTAAATGTAGATAATATGATTTATCTGTAACCTATAACGACATTTTCGTTAGACTATAAAGACTTGCTTACAACGATAAATACTTGGCTTAGATGAAGAAGATTTGTTGCTGGATCTTACTCATTTTATTCCTGTCCATCAACGGTCAGGCTCAAGAATTGAACGCAGAGGAACTTGCTCTTTATGAACTCATAATGACTTATCGAGAGGCACAAGGCCTTCCTCCCATACCCCTATCTCTTTCTTTAAACACGGTAGCACGAACGCATACTAGAGACCTAATGAACCATAGACCAAATCATGGAGGTTGCAATACGCATAGTTGGTCTCAGTATGGAAAATGGAGTTCTTGTTGTTACACGCCAGACCATAAGCAGGCCAAGTGTATGTGGGACAAACCTAGAGAGCTGACTTCTTATACCGGAAACGGCTATGAAATTGCTTTTAGGGCACAGCTCCAAAGTATAAATGATAAGATAAGCGCTAAGAGAGCACTTAGATCGTGGCAGAAAAGCTTGCATCATAATGCAGTAATAATCAACCAAGGGCCATGGAAGAAACATGAATGGAAGGCTATTGGAATTAGTATCTTTGGCTCCTTTGCCGCAGTTTGGTTTGGGGATGTTCCCGACCGGTAGCTCTTGCCGTCAATTTGTTGTCCCGCCTATCAATCTTGATCGTAAGCCCGCTTAATCAATTCGGCTTTACTATTGATCTCCAGCACACGATAGATATTCTTAACATGTGCCCGCACGGTATCCAGGGTAATATTTAACTCCGCAGCTACCATCTTATAACTTAAACCCCGTAGTAGCCCATCCACGATCTGTTGTTGGCGAGCGGTAAGCACGGCCTCCTTCTTGGCAGGTTTGGGTTTAAAATAATCCACAACTTTCCTTGCAATTTTAGGGCTCATGTAGGCCCCTCCTTGACTCACCGTAAGAATAGCTTCTTGGATCTTTTGCAAGGGAACCTGTTTAGACAAATAGGAACAAGCTCCTGCACATAGGGCTTTAAATATCTTGTCAGCTTCCTCAAAAGTGGTGAGCATGATGATATCGACAGGTGGTAGCTGGCGCTTGATGACCCGGATTCCTTCTAAGCCAGACATTCCTGGCAGTTGGATGTCCAGTAATACAATATCAGCAGCGAAGGGTGAGTTTTGGCTAGCCAAAGCCTGAAATGCCTCAATGGAATTGACAACAAAGCTAATTTCGAATTTTGGGTTGGCGCTGAGGTACGATCGCAGGCTTTTCTGTACCACAGGGTCGTCTTCGATTATTCCAATTGAGATCCTCTTCATGTTTCAAAGATAGCAGAGTCAATCCTTCTTGTCAATCGCATTTGTATGGGGTAAAAAAATACCTCAATCCTGCCATCTGCGAAAATATGTCAGTAAAAGTGAAGGGATATAGCCGGAGAAAACTAAATTGCATAGGACATCTTAAGCTAACAGTGTACAGACTATTCTCATTTTTTATCGGTGCCGCCTTTAGGTATGGCAAACAAATGCTCTTGTGCATTTGGGCTGTACTTCTTTCTATATCCCTTTTCAGCCAGAACTTACCCGCCGTAGATGCCATAACTATTGAAGATGGACTGGGCTTTAGAAATGTAAGAGCCATTGCTCAAGACATGCAGGGCCTAATGTGGCTAGGAACCGAACAAGGCCTGAATCGTTTCGACGGCTACCATTTTACTTATTACAATAAGGGGCCATTAGGTGACCACCCGCTTCCCGCCGAAGATTTTGCTGAGCAAGGCATAATTATGAGCGACAGTGCCATTTGGTACATCGCTAATAAGCGCCTGTTCTGTCTGGACATCCTAACGAATAAAGTTACTCCAGTGCAAGTTTCAGGCCCGGAAAACCCCGAACATCCACTAGACCTTTTGCAGTTGCATTTAGGAAAGTTGGGAAAACTGTGGGCAGTGGCAGAAAATAGCGAATACCAATACCTCATGGAAGTGAAAAACCGTGACCAAGTGATTTCGATGGTGCAATCAAAGCGAGGGATTAGAGACTTCACTCAAATGGGTACGGATACAGAGGGGAATATTTTTTGGACAACGATCAATCAAGGCATACAACAGTTTAATGCGAGTGGGCAGCTCCTTTGGGAAGCCAAGGTCGACACCTTCATTTGGTACGAGAATCCCATGCATTTCACGCCATTCTTCATAGATAGTCAGAATCGCATTTTTTTATTCCCTAAAAGCAAAAATGAGATTTGGACCTTAGATCTGGTCACCGGTGAAAGAGAGGTAATTAAAGAGGGATTAGATACGCCAGTCTACGTAACCCTAGAAGACCACCGTGGCCATATATGGTTCGCAACCAAGAGAAAATTACTAGAATGGGATGCCGATCAGGAATGGACCGACTACAGTGAGGAGATAAACAAGCCTTTTGATTTCACAGCTATCAATTGTCTGTTCGAAGATCAAATGCAATTGCTATGGATAGGCACCGATAATGGTATCATAAAGTTGCCCATTAAGAAACAAGCATTTAAGAATTTCCTCAACATCCCAAAGGTAGAATGGGGAAATACTACGCGTGGTTTTTTCGAAAATAATGCGGGAGAGGTCTTCGTGATGTGCGAAAGGGGAGCAGAGGGATTACATAAATTAGATTGGCAGGCAGGTGAGGCCATAGCCGAACTCACCGCCTCTAGAACCAAGGACTTCCCGTTTGGTTTTAGCAATTTCTTTTCTTTTGATACAAAACGCAAAGGAGTTTGGAGTGCCAATGAACAATTGGTTTTTCTGCCAGAACATGGGCAGGAGCTTAATCATGTGCCTGTTAAATCCGGCCTCTTGGCAGGACATAGTCCTAACCCCATTTTGGCCTTGGATAGTGGCCAATTAGTACTTGGACATTCTCTACATCACTTGAGCCTTTTCGATCCTAATACCCAAACCTATCAAAAACTCATACCGACGAATTCGCCTCTATCCAGCGATGACCAAGTCAAGTTTTTATTAGAGGACGGTGAGACCATCTGGATTGGAAGCAAGATGTCTGGTGTGATCCAAATGACCAAAGCGGGAGATATCTTGCAGCACTATTCGACTACCTCCACCCCTGCCATTAGTCATAATCACATTTTGTGCATAGAAAAGGATCAAGAAGGGATGCTGTGGATTGGCACCTTTGGTGGAGGTGTAAATCGCTTGGATCCGGAGAAGCAGTCGATAGACATTTACACCCAGAAGGATAATTTGGCCAACAATAATGTCGTAGGCATCTTGGGATTTGATCAAGATTACCTCTGGATAAGTACCTACAATGGATTATCCTGTTTCCATAAGCCCACCGAAACTTTTCAGAATTTCTATCAAGAGGATGGGCTTTCTCATTACGAATTCAATTACGCTTCTTATTTCAAGGACAGTCAGGGGCGATACTATTTCGGAGGTATGAATGGGGTCACTGCCTTTTACCCACAGGACATCATTGGGCAAGCCCCTAACCCGCCCCTACAGTTGACGCACTGGTCCCAGTTTGCTCAACAATCCAAACAGTTGGAACAAGAAGATCTTCGTTTCTTTGAAAAGGACACTTTAATCATCAAACCCAACGTATCCTATTTTCAGGTTAACTGGACCCTACCCAATTATCTGAAACCAGATAAGAATCAATACTACACCTTATTAGAAGGCTTAGAAGAGGACTGGACTTACATCGGCAACCAACCTTCCATCCGCTACAATCGACTGCCCGTAGGAGAATATACCCTTCATATAAAGGGCGCGGATTCCAGAGGTAATTGGAGTAGTAGCCAATTAAGTATCCCTATTCATGTGAAACCCTACTTCTACAATACCATGTGGTTCTTTGTACTGTGTATGATAGCCATCACCTCGATCATATTCTTAATTTTCCAATATCGATGGCAGCAATTGCTGAAAATGGAACGCATGCGTTTGCAAATCTCCAGCAATCTACACGATGAAGTTGGGTCTATGTTGTCAGGCTTGGCCATGCAGGCTGAAATCATGGAGATGAATGCCCAAGCGAAAGATAAAGCCGGGCTACGGTACTTAACCGACATTAGCCGACAAGCTGTCTCCAAGATGCGGGATTTGGTTTGGTCCATTGACACGCGAAGATCAAAAGTGAAGGACCTGGTGGAAAGAATGCGGGAACATGCCGAGGAGATGCTTATTCCTAAGGAAATTAGCTTTCAATTTCAAACGAGCAACCTCCCGCACGAAAAAACGCTGCAGATTGATACTCGACAACAATTACAGCTCATCTTTAGGGAAGCTATCACCAATATCGTCAAGCATACCGACAGTAGCCAGGTAGTGATCCGCCTTCAAAACTCGGGTACTTCCTTTATCCTGAGTGTGCAAGACAATGGCAGTGAAGCCATTCGAAAATGGGAACGTCCTAGTAGTGGTCTAGGTATGGAAAACATGAAAATGCGAGCAGAAAAATTAAGGGGCAAACTTACCGCCACACCTTCCCTAGAAGGAACTACCGTTACCTTGAGCATGCCTCCTCTGTAATCTCGGACGAGACGAATAATCACCTCATTCCAAAGACCAGTTTCAGCGGAGCTCCATCCGGCCCCTGCTTGTCCTTAAACACAAGGACGTACTGTCCATCCTCCGTGATTAACTCCCCTTCACCCCATTCGCCTGCAGAAAAATGTCCTGTAGCCGCTTCCAGTTTGAAGTCCAATATTTCTTGCATCTTTAAGTCCTCTAGTTCCATGCGAAGATCTTCCATCGGGGGTAACATCCTAGACAACTCCACGCCCTCAGCTTTCCACTCCTCCCCTACCTTGTCTAACAAGAACAGATAAGTCTGTTCAGGTCCGCCACCCGTGTAGAGGCCAGTCATGGGCATCATGGAACCTGCATCATACCGTATCAAGGTATCCTGCTGCCACAAGGCCCAATCCATGTAGCCATAGTCTCTTACGAGTTGCATTTCATCTACCACGGCACGGCGTATCAAAACACCTTCCTCTATCGGTAGAGCATACACATAATCACCACTTCCTGCCCACCAGCTAAATGCAGCAGCAATAGCTTCTTCAGGAACCTGATGTTCCGCATAATTAGATGAATCCAGAAGGGTGCAAGTAGGAATTAACATAACTGGCGCAGATCGATTGCCATCTACTATATGAACTACAGAACGGTAAATATCTTCCTCCGTCGCCCCGTCAATCGGAACGCACTTCAACTCTACATTTATAGGGTTATTATCCTTTTCCTCATCCTCCCAGGTCTTCGAAGGAGACACGCAGCTCATTAAGCAACTTGCTAGCATCAGGGCTAGCCACATTTTTTGGGACCATTGCATAGTTCTATCGCTTTTTGTCAATACTTTTAAACACTTCCTCGACTTATTTCATTAAGATGAAAACCATCCGTCCAAAAGTATGAAGAAACGAACTTTTCTGAAAGCACTGCCGTTAGGCCTATGTACGCTTTTTTCTGGTAATAAAAACTTATTCTCGATGCCTAATTCCGCTACTAGCGTGAAGCCCAAACGCATTGCCTTCATCGTTTTTAACGACATTACCTTATTAGATTTAGTCGGTGTATATGATCCCGTCACTCGCCTCAAAAGCATGGACTATATTCCCGACCTTGAATGGGATATTTGTGCCACAAGCGAACAAATTAAGGACAACTTCGGCTTTACTATCAAGGTGGACAAAATCAAACCGGATCTAAGTCAGTATGATACCATTATCGTTCCTGGTGGTTTTGGGACTCGTCCACTGAAAGATGATCCAGATTTCATCAATTGGATTAAGCAGGCGGAAGGAGCACGTTACAAAGCTTCTGTTTGCACCGGTGCATTACTGCTTGGCGCAGCCGGCTTCCTGGAAGGAAAAAAAGCAACAACCAATCGCAGTGCCTTTGACCTATTAAAACCTTATTGCCAAGAAGTTCAACGAGAAAAGGTAATGGAAGATGGTGGCGTCATCACCGCAGGCGGGGTCTCTTCCGCTCTACAACTGGGGCTTTACCTTTGCGAAAAATGGGCCGGGGCAGAAGCAAAAGATAAGATCCAGGATAAAATGGATTTCCAATGTTAATAAGCCTCAAGCCCAGATAAGTTTCACGTACCATTAGATCATTTCAACTTTAATTCAAAATATATCAACTCGCCTTGAACAAAGGCCAAGCTCAAGTCGTTGTACATGCAACTATTTAGTATGAAGTGGTTCATGCTATCACAAACTGCTGTATGAAGATTCCTGAAATGGAAGAAAGTGTGCTCCCCTGGATTGGCAAAACTGCCAAGATGATGGCTATCTTTATCGGTGATCGCCTGAAGCGGAAGGGGATGGATCTCAGTCTTCAGCAAATGATCATACTCAAAATACTACATGAAGAGGATGGCCGCCCCCAGCAAGATCTGGCCATCGTTACCGAGCGACACAAAGCCTCCCTGACTCGACTTATTTCCACCCTAGAGAAAAAACAATTGGTTACAAGAGTGCCCGATCAAGTTGACAAACGCATTAATCGTGTTTACCTCACGAAAGCGGGGAAGGAACAACTTCAGTCTACTTTTCCTGTTATGAAGGAGCTGATGTTGGAGATGCAACAAGGCTTGGATAAAACAGACCTACAAACGACGATTCAAACATTACAAAAAATACAATCTAATCTTACTATTTAACTGATCTTATGAGAAAAGTTATTACTTCGATAATCGGCTTGCTACTAATCGTTGGTGCCGTCTTTGCAGCACGACAAATAGCTGCTTCTCGAAACCAACCTAAGCCCGTAGAAAACAAGATCGTCTTACCTGTTTCCATGGAAACAGTACAAAATACGAGCACACCTATCACCTTAAAAACTAGTGGCAACTTGGTTGCGAAGAACAAAGTGGATATCTATTCCGAGGTATCTGGGATTTTTAAATCCAGTTCGAGAGAATTCAAACCGGGTAGTCCATATGGAAGAGGGCAAACTCTATTGTTGATTGATAGTGATGAGTTTCGGGCCAACATAAAGGCGCAGAAAAGCAACCTCTACAACCAGATTGTATTATTTATGCCCGATCTACGTCTCGATTACCCAGATGCTACCCCCAAATGGGAAACCTATCTGACTGAATTTGATGTAGAAAAACCGTTGCAAGCGTTTCCGGAACCTACTGCTGAAAAGGAAAAACTCTTTTTGAGCAGCAAAGGAATTTTTACCAGCTTTTACAATATCAGTAATCTAGAAGAAAGGTTGGATAAATATGTGATCCGCGCCCCATTCAATGGCGTCTTGACCGAAGCTCTCGTCAACCCTGGCGCACTGGTACGCAATGGGCAAAAACTCGGTGAGTTTATCAGCACCGGCGTATATGAGATGGAAGTAGATATAAATGTCGCGTACCAAGACCTTTTAGCCGTGGGTAAATCGGTAGAATTACACAATCTGGAACGGACAAATTCTTGGCCAGGAAGAGTAATTCGAGTGAACGGGAAAGTAAACCAAGCTTCTCAGACCATCAAGGTATTCATTCAGGTCTCGGATGCGTCTTTAAAGGAAGGTATGTACTTAGAAGCTGATCTGGTAGCTAAGGAAGAAGAAGACACCTATGAACTCGATCGAAAGCTTATTTTCGATGAGAATAAGCTCTTTGTGATCAGGGATAGTGTATTGGATGTTGCGCAGGTCTCACCGATCTTTTTCAAAGAATCAACGGTAGTAGTTAAAGGATTAACGGACGGAACCCAAATTATGGCAAAGCCGGTACCTGGTGCCCACAAAGGCATGCGAGTGAGTTTGCTAAAGTAGGCTAGACAGTCTAAGTCAATCATTTAGCAGGGGCCAATAAATCCCCTTCTTAAACAAGAGTGATGAAGAAACTAATTACTTTCTTTATAAAATATACAGTAGCGGTCAACGTCTTGATGCTCGTGTTGATCCTGTTTGGGATCATGGGGTTGACAAACACCAAGTCCTCCTTCTTTCCGCTAGCTGACACCAATATTATTACCATCTCTATCACTTACCCAGGCGCCTCCCCTGGTGAAATTGAAGAGGGAGTAGTGTTGAAGATTGAGGATAACCTTAGGGGCCTCGTTGGAATTGACCGAGTCACCTCTTCCAGTCGGGAAAATAGCGCCAGTATTACGGTAGAAGGGCTGAGGGACGCAGATATAGATGTACTCCTGGCGGATGTCAAGAACGCAGTAGATCGGGTACCTTCCTTCCCACCAGAAATGGAACCGCCTGTTATTTCAAAGCTGGAGATCATCAATGAAGCCATCAGCTTCACCCTCAGTGGCGAAGGAGTCAATTTGAAGACCCTGAAGCAAATTGCTCGTGATATCGAGACAGATCTTAGATCCACTCCGGGGATCTCTCAAGTCGGACTAAAAGGATTTCCAGCAGAAGAAATCGAGATTGCTGTTCGCGAGACAGACCTTCGAGCGTATGATCTTACCTTCAGTGAAGTAGCTAGAGCAGTTTCCAACTCAAATATTCTGACCACAGGTGGTAACATTAAAACATTAGATGAAGAATATTTGATCCGGGCTAATAACCGCTCTTACTATGGCGATGAACTCGATTTTATCGTCGTGAAGGCAGAGTCCAACGGAAACATCATTCGATTAAGAGATGTAGCCACTGTCCGTGATCGCTGGTCAGAAAGTCCGGATCGTCTCTTTATGGATGACGAATTAGCTATTCAAATTACCGTCTCCACCACCAACAATGAGGATATCATTGAAGCCACAGAGCAGACTCGGGCCTACATAGAGAAGTTTAATCAACAATACGATAATGTTTCGCTCACCGTTGCAAGAGATACTACGGTAGCATTGGAGCAACGTCTGGATATATTGATCGAGAATGGAGGGTTAGGTATTCTTTTAGTACTGATCCTGCTGGGGCTATTCCTAAAACCCAGTATCGCCCTCTGGGTGGCCGTCGGTTTACCGATATCCTTTTTTGGTCTCTTCATCTTTGCGCCAAGTTTCATGACCATCAATGTGATTTCCCTCTTCGGGATGATACTGGTGATTGGGATACTGGTGGACGATGGTATTGTGATCGGAGAGAATATCTATTATCACTACGAGAATGGTAAGCATCCGATTCGGGCCGCCATTGACGGCACCTTGGAGGTAATTCCCCCGATTCTTTCGGCCATTCTTACCACCATGGTAGCCTTTACCACTTTCTTCTTCCTACCGGGCAACCTCGGTAACTTTTTTGGAGAGATATCAAAAGTACTGATCATCATCTTATCCATCTCCTTGATTGAGGCCTTTTTAATACTCCCTGCACACATCGCCCACTCAAGAGCCTTGCGAAAAGGAACACAAACCTTCCTCTTAAATCGCTGGGCAGAACAGGCCATGCTATGGATGCGAGATCGGCTGTACGCACCAGCTTTACGCTTCTTTTTGCAGAACAAGATCCTGGGCTTCTCCATACCTATTGCGCTCTTTATTTTGACTATCGGCGCATTTGCCGGTGGGGTGATCAAGTTCAGCTTCTTCCCCCCAGTAGAGAGTGATCAGGTCAATATCAGTCTGACCATGCCCCAAGGTACTAGTGAAGCCATTACAGACTCTATCATCAGCATGATCGAAGAGAAGGCGTGGGCAGCCAACGAAAAACTCTCAGAAGAGTTGGAGAGCGGCAAAAGTGTAATTACGAATTCTATCCGCAGAATTGGTACGGCTACTGCTCAACAGGCTGGCCCTCCAGGTGCCTCCCAAGGTGTCGGAGGCAGTACCTCAGCGGCAGTGCTTACCTTGAATCTTCTGCCAGAGGAGGAGCGAGGGACCATCAATGCATCGAGAGTAGCTAATGCTGTCGCTGAAGCTGTGGGAACAGTCTATGGAACAGAAACCTTGGAATTTGGATCAGGCACCAGTTTCGGGGGCAAACCCGTCTCTATATCATTGGTCAGTAATAATATTCAGGAAATCAAAGCGGCCAAGGAGGAACTCAAGGCAGCACTGATCAACATGCCCGAGTTGAAAGACATCTCTGACAATGACCCTTCCGGTATCAAAGAGATCAACTTAAGACTTAAGGACAATGCATACCTATTAGGACTGAGCTTGAATGACGTTATGGGACAGGTTCGAAGCGGATTCTTCGGGGCTGCCGTGCAGCGTTTCCAACGGGGTCGGGATGAAATCCGGGTATGGGTACGATATGATCGGAAGGATCGTAATTCCATCAGCAATCTGGATGATATGTGGATCGTGACGCCTTCTAGAAATCGCGTTCCCCTATCTGAAATTGCCAGCTATGAGATCCGGCGTGGAGAAGTAACAATCAATCACTTGGAAGGAAAGCGAGAAATCCGGGTAGAAGCAGAACAAAAGAATATCCGTGATAGTGCGGCTGAGTTAGTTGGTTTTGTGAGGGATAACATCATGCCGGACATTATAGCCAAGTACCCAAGTGTGACAGCCTTGTATGAGGGGCAGAACCGCGAAGCAGGACAAATTGGAGAGTCCATGGGCAAGGTCTTACCTGCCATCCTGCTACTCATGTATGCCATCATCGCCTTTACCTTCCGTTCTTATACGCAACCCCTAATGCTTTTCATTTTGATTCCCTTCAGTCTAGTCGGAGTAGCCTGGGGGCACTGGATACATGGCATGAGTATTAATGTCTTGTCCTTCTTGGGGATTGTAGCCTTGATCGGGATTTTGGTAAATGATGGCCTCGTCTTGATCAAGAAATTCAACAACTTGTTGAAATCGGGTTTATCTTTCAATGAGGCCTTGTACGAAGCTGGAAAGCAAAGATTTAGAGCTATATTCTTAACGTCTATAACCACGATTGCGGGCTTGGCACCCTTGATCTTTGAACCTGGGTTTTCCGCTCAGTTCTTGATCCCCATGGCCATTTCGGTAGCCTATGGCATTGGTTTCGCTACCTTCCTCACACTTTTCCTCTTACCGCTCCTATTGTCAGGCAATAGCACAATCAAGCGTGCCATGCACTGGCTAAGAACCGGAAATTGGGTAGATAAGAGAGATTTAGAAAGAGCCGTGAAGGAAGTAGTGGTAGAACAAGAGCAAGGCGATTTAGTCGCTTAGCCATTCCATCTTGACAAAAAGGTGAGGGATGGACTAGACGCCTCCGTCCCTCACTTTTTACGATAATCTACGGCTTTCAAGTTACCTTCCTGATCAACAATATTGGTTTCTTTTCCGGGAACAATATCCGTATTCTGAGCTGCTACACAAACCCAGCCTAGTTCCCTTTTCTCCAATACAAAAGTGAATATATTCATCCGGGAAGCAGGTTTTGACAATTCTTCATGACTGCTTTGAGCACTTAACTTCATTCTAGCTTGTACTACCGCCGCTGTTGCTGAGATGCTCCTCAATTGGATCTTACGCAGTTCAAGTTTTGATTCGGGGAAAATAACGCGCAATCCATATTCATGCGCCTTCCAAATGGCCGCCCGATCATTCCACCACAGTCCTACCACATTTACAAAAGAGGCGTCTTCGGCAAATAGATTAGCAATCCCCTCTGCATCTCTTTCATTCCATGCTGCAATAAAATGCAAGGGCAGGTCTTCCGGTGTCTCCAAATAAACTTGTTGTAACATATTCGAATGTATCTACCATTCAAACAGCCCAAGAACAAGGTCAGTTCATCATGATTTCTGCACCCATTGTCCACTTTATCCCTAGATGGGCATAGTAGATTTTGATAAGCCCACACTCATCGGTATATTGCAGAAAGAAGTAAAACCCATGCCGATGACTGCCTTTGGTTTACGGGTACTGTGTTTGTTCGCCGTCACATTAAGCATTACTGCAGACCTACTAGCTCAACATGATTTCGATCGGCCGAGTAAAGTTATTCGGGCTGAAAATGGCCTACCTAATCATTATCTAAGAGGTTTCGATATAGATGCCAATGGTTTTGCCTGGATTGGTAGCTATGAAGGATTGGTCCGATTTGATGGACATCACTTACAAACCTATCAATCTAAGGCCGAAGATACTACAAGCATCCTAAGTAATACCGTAGCTTCAGTAGCCGCCCACCCCCACAATGGAGAGGTATGGGTAGGGACCTTTAAGGGCTTAAGTGTTTATGACCCGCGCACTAACGGTTTCAGAAACTATCAAAAGAGCGAAGTAGATTCCAATTCGCTACTAAATAATTTCATCAATTGGGTGCACGTAGATAGGACGGGAGATAGTTGGGTTGCTTCTGGGTCAGATGTCCTTTGTCTCTATGATCGCGAGAAGGATAGTTTTAAACGCTTTTACCCGCGAACCTCCCTTGATCAGCAATCCGGAGAAACAAAAGGATCAGCCTCAGATGTGATCCAAACTATTGAGTTAGATCCTCATAACGACTCCTTACTATGGATCGGTTCTCGATTTCGATTCTTTACCTTTAATAAGGTTACAGAGGAGTTTGATTACAACTATCCAGACCTAGAAGGACTTAATCAGATCTTCCCAATTGACGGCCAATTGTACTTGCATGGAGGTGGGTCACAGATCCGCGTTTTTGATCCGAAATTGAGAAAGGTCGTCAATACCATTACACTACCAAAAGGTTGGAATGTTAGCTGGATCTTCCGCCGTTCTGACGGTTTACTTTATTTGAGCTGTGGCAAAGGCATTGCCGTATTGAATCCTCAAGATGGAAGCCTATCTTATCCCTGGTTAAATGATCCTTCTCAAAGCAGAAAGTATCAAATTGACCATATTGACAAGCAAAACCGTGCTTGGTCTGTCAGTACGCTTGGGGTTAGGGTCTATGACACATTAACCACTCAGTTTCAGAATTTCTTTTTCGAGGAAAACCTAGAACCTCGCCCGCTCATCACTCAGTTCATTATTGAATCCCCTGATAGCCAGTACATATATTTGAATGTCTCGCAGGGAGATGGGGTATACCGTTATGATCAAGAGACCAAAGAGTGGCTACTGATCCCTCCTCCGCCAAACTTTGGAAAATCTTCTTTCCGTGGTACCGACTTGGCCTACACCAGTGATGGCGAACTACTCATCCTTGAATACAGTAATGTTTATACCCTTAGCCCGGATGGCACCAAAATGGTGCTTCATCCTATCTCTGAAAGCCTACCGGAAAACGCTGGCTGGAATAATTTCTTCGTAGACTCACAAAGTCGAGTGTGGCTAGGGAGTCGAACCCTGGGGATCGTCCGGGCAGACCTGAAGACCAATGAGAGTACGAATCTTTATGACGAGTTCTCCCCTTGTAAAAGGGCGCGATTTAGATTTGATTTTTATGAAGATCGAAATCAGAATATTTGGCTTTCGAATTGTGGAGGGTTCAGCGTTTGGTTGAAGGAAAGCGATTCTTTTTTGCATTTTTTGATGGGGGAAGGAGAAGAGCCAGAAAATACCTTTGAAATGATCGACCAGTTCGCGCCAGATTCAAAGGGTTTTCTTTGGGTAAGTTCAAAACTGGATGGAAAATTAGGGAAAATAGATCCTGCCCAGCCAGAAAAAGGGATTATCTACAAGATGGACCCGATAGCAGCGGTTAGAGCAGGAGAGATCAAGGTTACCAAAGGCGTCTTTCAAGATTTCTCTGGTTTCTCTCGCTTGGTTATTGATCCAGATGATAAATTCTGGAGTTTGGCTTCCGAAGGCTTATTCAAATATGATCCTGATGAGCAAACCATCGAGTTGTACAATGACCTGGAAGGGCTTCAATGGCTGGATGAAGAACTCAAGGTAGTGACGGTCAATAGAATAATCAATCTGAAGTCCGGCAAAATGGCCGTAGCCTTTAGAAAAGGCTTCAGCGTATTTGATCCTCGGTCCTTGCAGGGGAGCAAAGAGCAACCTAAGCCCTACCTCACTTCCTTCAAAGTATACAACAATGAGTTGCAAACGGACTCCAGTTTATTACACCTTAAGCGAATCGAATTGGATCCTTGGCAAAACTATTTCTCTTTTGATTTTTCTGCCATCGGCTACACTCACCCCGAAAAATATCAATATCGGTACCAATTAGAAGGAGTGGATGAGGAGTGGATCTATTCCGGCCAACGCAATTACGCTGCCTATACAAATGTGCGTGGTGGAGAATATACCTTCAAAGTAGCAGTGGCCAATAACGATGGGTATTGGTCTCCTGATCCATTGACTATACGGGTCTTCGTAGGAACGCCTTGGTATCAGCAGCTTTGGTTTAAATTGCTAGCGGCCTTGTTGGTGATAGGTGGAGCATTTTCCTTTTATCGCTATCGTCTACAGCAGGTTAAGCTAAAGGGGGAATACGAAAAGAAGGTCGGAGACATGGAGCTCACCGCGCTCCGCGCCCAAATGAATCCCCATTTCATTTTCAATTCCCTCAATTCAATCGAGAACTACATCATCCAGAATGAAACGGTCAAGGCTTCCGAGTACCTCAATGGTTTTTCCAGGCTGATGCGTCTAATACTGCAAAACTCAAGGACCCATCTCGTCAATCTCAGAGACGAAATCGAAGCTTTGAAACTCTACATGGACATGGAAAGTCTTCGATTTAACAATGAAGTAGAGTACAAAGTCAATATAGACGAAGCCTTAGATCCAGATGAGATCGACATTCCTCCGATGCTCATCCAACCCTACATAGAAAATGGTATTTGGCATGGCCTTCGTCACAAGGGAGGTCCCGGAAAGATCACGCTCTCCTTTGCCAAGGATAATGGCTATCTCAAGTGTACCATTGAAGACAATGGCGTAGGACGAAGTAAAGCGGCAAGCATGGGAAATCAGAATCCACGCCGCAAATCTATGGCGATGAATATCACCAACGAGCGCTTACAGACCATCAACAAGATCTATGAGACAGATGCCTCTGTTCATATCGAAGACCTGGTGGATGAAAAAGGAGAAGCAGCCGGTACACGAGTAGAATTGTCGATTAGTTATTAGCACTGATCGTAATAAGTTCACCTACCCTACAAAAAGAGCGATCATGTTTCCGAGAAATCAAGTCTAGCCTTAAACTTCAAAAGCTCGGAAAACTAAAATGGAAAACTACCTCTCTCCTGTAGACCTTGGCCTAATTTTATCAAGCTTCTATCTCCTCGTCATTTTCATCACCTACCTGCGTGCCCTTAAACTGGATAAGACGGGAATAAGAACCAAGGCTTTAGTTCGCTCTTTTGAAACCAAAGAATTCTTAAAAGAAGGTCCTGACGGTGCGTTAGAGGAACGTTCCAGAGATTTTGCCCACATAGCGTTTGAGACCAAGAATCAGCAAACAATTACAGCTAAGATACCGGCCAGCAGATACAAGAAGGAAAAGTATCGAGATAGTCTTCCTATCATATACCCCAAGCATAGGCCTCACAGAGCAAAGATTGATGACACCCTATACATTTACGAACTTCCACTTGGGCTAACCTTAATAGGAATGCTTATTCTCCTAATGGTCGCCGTGTATATGGCATTTAGCTAATAGTCAATATAACAGGTCATTAGGAAACTACCCTTTATCTCCCAATCTTCGCAACATCATCAAGCGAAAATCCATGACTTGTTTCCCGGGGATGCTAGTAGCTTTTAAGGCTAATTCTCCCGGTCCTTTGGGTAAATGGATTTGGCCAATTGATAGGGGCTTGAAATCCTTTACATAAGATTCTTGCCGTTCCACATAGTCGTGCTCCATGCCCTTCAAGGGTGGGTCATGAGCTTCCGCGATCTTGCCTGTCACACGTTGATCTAGAAAACTCAATTCAAAATCAGAGCCAACATCCCCTACTGGGCAGGTGTAGTACACGATTACTTCAAAGTCTCCTTCTTCCATGACCTCTACCTCCCAGGTAATTTTATCTTCAGCAGCCGTCCAATTGGTAAAAAAGCTACAGTTAGGCCAGCGGTTAGAGCGTCTTATATTTCCATGGGCTATCCCATCCCGGGCAGGAATTTGGGTCCACTCAAATTCCGGATCGCCGATTAAGAATGGCCGTTTATCCTCAAGATTCAATTCCGCCATCACCTCCAACATCCACTTTTCTTTGGCTGTCTTTAATTCCGCGAATACCGCTGCATTGGATTCACTTACATCTTGCGATTGTCCAGGATCTTTGACCATGTCAAACAATTGGTTGTCCTTATCCAATCGATACCCCTGATTTCTGACACTTACATTCCCCCTCCAATGACTAAAAATCATTCGATCAGACCAAGTTGGGTTTTCTTCTAGTAAAAGTGGGGCAAGGCTCATCCCGTCCAAAGGCTTATTGGTTTCCACCTTAATATTGGCTAAGTCTGCTAGCGTGGGAAGTAGGTCTATCCCAGCCGCAATCTGAGGGATATTTCGATCGGACTTAATATTATCCTTCCATTGCAAGAAAAATGGCGACCTAACCCCACCTTCATCCGTTGAGCCCTTTCGGCCCTTCATGCCTCCGTTCCACCGCCAGCCATTTGGGCCGTTATCAGAAAAATAGATCACGATGGTTTCCTCCGTAAGATCTAATGCATCGAGTTTCTCCATCAAACGCCCCACATTCCAGTCAATGTTTTCGCACATCGCCAAGGCCGCTTTCATATGCAAAGAATCTTCTTTGTTAATATCTAAGCTGTGATTTTCCAGGAATTTTCCCTCAAATTTCTCCCAAAAGGAGGCCGGTACCTGCATAGGACTATGTGGCGTGTTATAGGGAAGGTAAACGAAGAAAGGATCTGCTTGGTGTTGCTCCATGAAGTCCATAGCTCTATTCGTCAAATCATCCACCAGGAAGCCTTCTCCTTTTGTAATCACCCCATTATGTTCCAGCATCGGGCTAAAATAATTCCCCCAGTGCCCCGAGCAGAAACCATAAAACTCATCAAACCCTCTTGCATTCGGGTGATAGGGCCCCTGCATCCCATTGTGCCATTTCCCGAATGCTGCCGTATGATAACCCGCCTTTTGGAATACTTCTGCGATGGTTGTTTCATCCAAATCCAACCGCTCGCCACCCGCTGAAGTGGAATATACTCCTCCCCGGGTATGATAGCGTCCCGTTAGAAACTCTGCTCGTGTTGGTGAACAGACAGGGTTTACATAAAATCGATCGAAGCTTACTCCATTGCTAGCCAGGGCGTCGATATTAGGGGTACTGATATCGGTGTTACCGCTATGGCTGAGATCTCCCCAGCCTTGATCATCTGCCAGCATGATGATAATATTGGGGGGGCGCTCTGTTGAATCTGGGGCTTGATTGGATGTACAACCATAGCTAAGTAGCAGTACGCTGAGGCAGATAAAGGTGAATGATAATCTCATTTTTAGAGGAGTTTTCAAGCAAATAGTAAAGAAGTGGAAAATTCCAGGGCTTCTAAAATAGCCAAGATTTAACCGCCTAAGGATATCAGGCATAAATTATACCATTAATTACCGATTAAGTACTATCTCAGAATGCGCTGAAGTTGCGAGCCGGTACTAAACAAAAGGACAGAATTGCTTTTGAAAATGGGGGAGAAATTTCTGGGAAAAATTATCTTGGCTAGTGCTCAAATGTTCTTCGCTAACCATTTACGTCTGTACCTATGCAATTGAATACCGTTAAGCAAAATATCAGCCAATCTGAAACCTTACCCGCTGATTTCTATAGCAACACCAAGCTCTGGGAGGCCATAAAGGAGAAGGTCTTTGCCCCGAGTTGGCAGTACCTAGGGGACCAACAACAATTCTTTGGGGGACAAGAAACCATATACCCCATTACCTTACTGGACAAGTACCTGGACGAGCCCTTGCTCTTAACCAAAGATACCGAGGGACAATTGCATTGCCTCAGCAATGTCTGCACACATCGTGGTTTCCTATTAGCCCAACATCCCGCCAAGGACCGGAAGATTACCTGCGGCTATCATGGCCGACGTTTCAATCTAGAGGGTAAGATGGAGTTCATGCCCGAGTTCAAGGATGCAGAGAATTTCCCTCGGCCTTGTGATCACCTGCATGAGCTTCCGCTAAAAAGGTGGCGCCAATTCCTCTTCACCAGCCTAGAACCTAAGATAGATTGGGACGAGATCACTGGCGAGTTAGATAGAAGACTATCCTTTTTGCCCTTGGAACACTTTCGCTACGCACCAGCGTACTCTACCGAATACATGGTACATGCGCATTGGGCCCTGTACTGTGACAATTATCTTGAAGGTTTTCACATCCCATTCGTTCATCACCAACTGAACCAAATGCTGGACTACGGAGCCTATGACACTGAAGTCTTCCCGAACATGAATCTCCAAATTGGTTATTCCAGCGTCGAAGGAGAGCACTTTGACCTACCGCCAGAGCATCCAGATTACGGGAAAAAGATCACTGCATTTTACTATTGGATATATCCTAATCTAATGCTCAATTTCTATCCTTGGGGGCTTTCCATTAATGTGGTGCGTCCCCTAAATCCTTCCTTGAGCAGGATTTCCTTCATTACTTACTTATACGATGAAAAGAAATTCTTGGAAATGGACGCTGCTGCTTTAACAGATAAGGTCGAAAGAGAGGATGAATTTGTGGTAGAAGGTGTGCAAAAAGGCCTGCGTTCTAGATTCTATAAAACCGGGAGATTTTCGCCAAGGCGAGAGAAGGGCGTGCATCATTTTCATAGCTTGCTGCAGCAAGCCTTGTCGTAGCTTAAGCGCCCACACTTCCGAAGTCTTACTTCGGAAGTGTGGGCGCTTAAGACTTCGGAAGTGCGTCCATGACTTTCTGGCTGAAAGCCAATAAGTCAGCTTCCTGGAAGCGGTTGGCCATAAATTGGACTCCCACGGGTAGCCCTTCCTCAGGATGTGTTCCAGCTGGCAAGCAGATCGCTGGTATGCCTACCATATTGGCCTGCACGGTAAAAATATCCGCCAGATACATGGCAACTGGATCATCTACGTTGTCGCCCAAATGCCAGGCGGGTCCTGGTGCGGCAGGTAGCAGGATAAAATCGTATTCTTCGAAGATTTCGAATGTCTTTTCTTGAATGAGTTTTCTCGCTTTCTGAGCTTTTGTGTAATAGGCATCATAATAGCCCGCACTTAGCACAAAGGTTCCCAACATAATCCGCCGCTTCACTTCGGTCCCAAAGCCTTCTGTTCTGGATTTCTTGTAAGTCTCCATCAGGTTGGTCGCATTGGAGCTGCGATAGCCGTAACGAATCCCGTCGTATCGAGACAGGTTAGAAGAGGCCTCCGCCGTTGTCAGTACATAATAAGCGGGGATAATATAATCCAGGTAATCAAAATCAACGGCTTCCACGGTATGTCCATCCGCGCGCAGCTGCTCAATCAAACCTTGGCATATAGATCGGACTCCTTGATCTAGACTTGGATGATCTAGGGCTGAGCCGAAGTAGGCGATCTTGGCCTTGCGTTCGAAGGAAAGTTTTGAAGCATAAGGCTCAACCGCTCGTTGGCTAGCGGTGCTGTCAAACTCATCGGGGCCAGCCATGATCTCTAGGAACAAGGCTGTATCAGAAACGCTTTGCGCCAATACGCCCAGTTGATCAAAGGAAGATCCGTAGGCCAACAAACCGTAACGAGAAATCCGGCCATAGGTGGGTTTGAAGCCCACCACCCCACAAAAAGAAGCCGGTTGGCGTACTGAACCACCCGTATCCGTTCCAAGGGAAACCAAACAAGTATCCGCCTGGACAGCCACCGCAGAACCGCCAGAAGACCCTCCAGGTACGCGACTTGGATCTGCCGCATTGCGAGTAGGCCCATAATGGGAGTTCTCCGTAGTCGACCCCATCGCAAACTCATCACAATTCACCCGACCAATAATAATAGCATCTTCCTCCACAACCCTTTCCACTCCCGTGGCGGAGAACATGGAGGTGAAGCCGGTCAAAATTTTGGAACCACCCGTTACTTGGTGATCCTTATAACATAGAACATCTTTAAGCGAAACTACCACACCAAATAAACGCCCTAAATCATCCGCATTTTTTTGCAGCCGCTCATCTATGGCCTTAGCTTTGGCCAACGCCTCTTCCGCATAAATCTCTATATAGATGTTTAGTTCTTTGCTAGCCTCAATTCTATCCAAGTAGTATTCTACCACTTGCACACAAGTGAGCTTACCCTCACGCAGATCGCTCTGCACTTGCTCTATCTGGCTATATTTAGGCTGTGTCGCTACTTCCATGCTACTTGCTTAAGTAAGTTGTGCAATGATCGATTCCAAATCCACTGAAGTCTGCTCACCGCTTTCCATATTCTTAAAGGTCAATAATCCACTCTCCATTTCATTCCCTCCAATGAGTACTACATAGGGAGCTCGGCGATCATTAGCATATTTCATCTGTTTCTTCAGCTTAGCTGGTTCTGGATACAGATCCGCAGTAATTCCCGCTTGACGTACCTTCCCTAGGCACCGGAAAGCATAGGCATGTGCCTCAGCATCAAAAGCAATGAATAAGAGTTTCAATGAGTCGGCAGCAGTAGCGGGGAACAATTGCAGTTCTTCCATCACGTCATAGATCCGCTCAGCTCCAAAAGACACCCCTACTCCAGATACATTTTTCAAGCCAAAGATCCCAGTAAGGTCATCATAACGGCCGCCGCCGCCGATCGATCCCATCTGCACATTCTTTGCTTTTACCTCAAAAATACACCCAGTGTAATAGTTTAGCCCTCTTGCTAAGGTCACATCAAATTGCACAGTATTACTTAGATCGCTGCTCGACAAGTAGTCAAATACCTGCTCCAATTCCTCCACACCCTTTATTCCTATTTCACTAGCTGACAATTTAGTCTTCAGGTCCCCTAAGGCTGTTGTCTGGAGAATCTCCTCTATTTTAGCTATTGACTCAGCGGGAATTTCACGCTTAGACAACTCATTCTTCACACCGTCCATACCCACCTTGTCCAATTTATCAATGGCCACGGTCATGTCTACAAACTGATCAGAGATGCCTGCGACCTCTGCTATTCCTGCCAATATCTTCCGGTTATTCAGCTTGATTTCTACCGGAATCTTCAGCGCCGCAAATACCTCGTCATAGATCTGTGTTAACTCCGCCTCGTACATCAAGGAATTAGAACCTACCACATCCACATCGCATTGGTAGAATTCCTGATAGCGTCCTTTTTGTGGTCGATCAGCTCGCCAAACCCGTTGAATTTGATAACGCTTAAATGGGAAACTGATATCATTCTGATGCATGACTACAAAGCGGGCAAAAGGCACCGTCAGGTCATACCGCAACCCTCTTTTCGAAATAGAGCTGACTAATTTGGTAGAATTCTTCTCCGCCAGGGCTTCTGCATTCGCCTTGGACAAGAAGTCACCATTATTCAATACTTTAAACAATAATTTATCCCCTTCTTCTCCATATTTCCCGGTCAAGGTAGACAGGTTCTCCATGGTTGGGGTTTCGATAGGCTGGTAAGCATATTTGGTAAATACCGAGCGAATGGTATCAAAAATATAATTACGCTTAATCACCTCCTCTGGGCCGAAATCTCTGGTGCCCTTTGGGATACTAGGCTTTGACATAGCGTTAGCTTTTGCTTGGGCTGCTGTGATGCTTAGTCTTTAGGAATAGAAAGACCTGAGAGGCTGGAAAAGAAAGGTTAGACAGCCTCTACATCACTGCCCAGAATATTTTTAGGTGCTCTTAAACTAGAAAGCAGACTTAAACTGCTTCAAGAATCGAACATCATTTTCAAAGAATAATCGAATATCTCCTACATCATACAACAACATCGCCTGGCGCTCAATTCCCATACCGAAGGCAAAACCGGTGTACTTTTCTGGATCAATTCCGCAGTTCTCTAATACATTAGGATCTACCATACCACAGCCCAAAATCTCCAACCAGCCCGTACCTTTCGTAATCCGGTAATCGGTTTCTGTTTCCAATCCCCAATACACATCCATCTCAGCACTTGGCTCTGTGAATGGGAAGTAAGAAGGGCGCAAGCGAATTTCTTTATCTGGACCGTACATCTCTTTAGCGAAGTACAGCAGGGTTTGCTTCATATCTGCAAAGGAAACATTCTCGTCGATATACAATCCCTCTACCTGGTGGAATTGCGCATGAGAACGAGCAGAGATGGTTTCATTTCGATATACCCTACCTGGCGCAATGATCCGAATCGGTGGCTTCTGAGAAGTCATAGTTCTCGCCTGGACCGAGGAGGTATGCGTACGAAGCAACATCTCCGTATTGTTAAGTAGATAGAAGGTATCCTGCATATCTCGTGCGGGATGATCTTCCGGCGTATTCATCGCGGTGAAGTTATGCCAGTCATCCTCGATTTCAGGCCCTTCTGCCACTACGAAGCCGATGCGTTCGAAAATACGAATGATCCGATTCATCGTGGTCGTAAGGGGATGTCGGGTACCAAGGGCTTGAGGTTCACCAGGTGCACTCAGATCTATATCCGCAGCTTGGGCTTCATCCGCAGCCCCTTCCAAAGCCGTCTTGAGTGATTCAAACTTGGCCTCGGCCGTACTTTTCGCCTTATTCACCAATTGGCCAAACTCCCGCTTCTGCTCATTGGGTACTTCCTTGATCAATCCAAACAAGGACTTAATCACATTTTTAGAACCCAAATATTGAATACGAAACTGCTCTAGATCCGCCGCTGTCTTTGGCTCACTAGCATTGATCTCATCAATTACTGCTTGTACTTTATCGAAGGTTTCGATGACCGCCATATTAACAATTTTGATTCCCTGAATTTTACGGTACCTTAGACCAAATTAGTTGCTCCAACATCTCCGAAAAAACATGAAAGTGGGAAGTCTTTGCTGAATGCATTTTCAAATAAAGATGCAAAGGTAACTAATTAGCCTCTTTTTAAGCAACAATACAACTATAACATATCCGTTAGGTAGATAGGTTCCTTTTAGTTAATAGTATGGTCAAATCACTCCGGTTAATTCGGCGAGATCATCTGATGCTTTTCTTTTTTGCAGTGATCATCTCAGCCCTAATCTATTCTCCTTTTCTGCTCTCCGTTGGCATGATCGGCTTAGCAGCTCTTTTTACTTTTAGCATTGATGGGACTGCCAGAGGATGGATCCGCTTCCACCCCCATTTCCTTCGAAACTTTAGGAACTTTTCCCGCAGTCGAGTACACCTAGTCATCACCTTCATTTTTTGGATCATTTTCATCAGTGGGGTAATGACAGAAGATTGGGATTATTGGACCAATAGATTGATCATGAAATTGCCCTTTCTGGTATTGCCGATCATCTTTTGTGGTCTCCCTCCCCTATCCCTTAAGCAATACTGGGGTCTGTTATACTTCTTAGTATTTGCGCTCACGGTGACCTGCATTGGAATCGGGATCAACTACCTCCTACATTTTGAGGAGATTAATACCTTAATGAAACAGGGCCGCCCCATGCCTACTCCGCGTAACCATATACGCTTTAGCCTCATCTTGGCTATAGGCAATTTGGCCGCTTTCTATCTGTGGCGCCTCGGATTTAAGTTTAAGTATGATTGGGAACCCAAAGCCATTTTGGGAGCCGGTATTTTCCTTTTCGTGATGATCCATCTACTCTCCGTCAGAAGTGGTTTAGCGGCGCTCTACCTTGCCATTCTGGGTTTGGGCATCCGTTATGCTTGGCAAACGGGTAAATACTGGATTGGATTGGCGGTCGGCTTAGGCTTAACCATTTTGCCCTTAACGGCCTACTATACAATTCCCAGCTTTCAGGCCAAGGTAGCTTATGTACGTTATGAATTTTGGATCCGGGAGCACAATCTCGGCGGCGACTACTCGGACCTCTGGCGAATCTTGTCCTTGCGAATGGGCATGGAAATCGGGAATGAGCATCCACTGATAGGGGTCGGGGCGGGGAATCTACGGCAAGAGGTACGTGCCCGCTACGCCAAAGAATATCCAGATATTGAGCATGTCCGAATGCCTCATAATCAGTTCATCTCAACCTACGCAGGCACAGGACTAATTGGACTGGCTATCTTTCTCTTCGCTCTAGGTTATCCGCTGTATTGGTTACTCTGGAGAGGTCGAGGCTCGTCCGAAAACGAAGGAGAAACCCTTTCCTTGGATATATCTTTGGGAAACACTCTATTCTTAGGCTTCCACATTATCATTTTCGCCTCTTTCATGGTAGAGAATACTATCGAAAATTCTATGGGAGTAGGTATCTACATTTTCTACTTGTTATTATGGCTACATGTGCATACTATGCTCAGTGGCAAGAAACTACCCAGCGACACAACCATTGGCCAGTCCTAGTGTTACTTTTTCAATTTTCTTAGTTATCACGTCTAATTCTTATGCCAGAACTGCCAGAAGTCAACACCTTCCAACGCTACTTTGATGGAACCTCGCTCGATCAAAAAATCAATAATGTCATCGTACATGATGAAAAGATTATCCGGAACGTCACTGGGAGTGAGTTTGTAGAAAAGATGACAGGACGGACCTTCACCGGATCTTATCGGAGGGGAAAATATCTTTTTGCCACCATGGAGAATGGGCATCATCTATTGCTGCATTTTGGTATGACAGGGGATCTAAAGTACTATCAGGAAGAAATTGAAAGGCCTCGACACGAGCGCTTTGCCTTCGAATTTGATACGGGCTTTACCCTGGGCTTTGATTGCCCTCGCAAGTTCGCTAGAATTCTATACCTGGAGGATCGAGACGCCTACATTCAGGAGGTCAAATTGGGTGAAGATGCCTTGGTGATTGAAGAAAAAGACTTCACCAAGCTCTTTCAAGGGAAGAAAGGTTCTGTAAAAGGCCTACTGCTGAATCAATCCAACTTGGCTGGCATGGGAAATCTATATGCCGATGAGGTCTGCTATCGAACACGGGTACACCCGGGGTCAAGTGCTGGAAAGATCCCGGTGAAGAAACGGAAGGCTATCTACGACGCGATGCAGGAGGTTTTGAATTTCGCCATCAACAAAAATGCCTACTACAAAGACTATCCGGATAATTGGCTTTGGGAATGGCGAGAAGAAGGAAGAAAAGCGCCAGATGGGAAAAGCCCCATTCAGATAGAGAAGATTGCAGGGAGAACCACTTATTATTTTAAGGGATATCAGAAATTGTATAAATAGTGGGTGGTCAGAAGGTAGAGGTCAGAAGACCGAAGTGAGAAGACAGATATCAGCGGTCAGATTCTGTATTCTGATACCTGACATCTGTCTTCTGACTGCACGGCGCTCTACCCTCCCCTACTCATACCGAATCGTCTTAGCTGGATTAAGTATCGCTACCCGGTAAGTCTGGAAACCCACGGTAGCGAAGGCGAACAACCCGATGACTAGACAAGCTACAATCATCGCCCACCAAGGGAAATCAATTCGATAGGCATAATTGCTCAGCCAGCCATTCATGCTTACGTATATCAACGGCAAGCCAATAACCATGGCCACCAACAGTAAATAGATAAAATCTTTAAAGAAAAGCAAAATGATACTCCCAGTCGTAGCGCCAAGCACTTTCCGAACCCCCACCTCTTTGGTACGCTGAATGGCCAAGAAAGAAGCTAATCCGAGAAGTCCTAGGCTGGCCACGATAATGGCGAGAATGGAAAAATTACCGAAGAGCATTCCAAACTTTTTATCCTCTACATACAGCTTCTCGAATCGATTATCCAGGAAGGAATAAGCAAAAGGAGAATCAGGGAAGAACTCTGCCCATTTATTTTCGATGGTCTGAATCGCTGCCTTCGGATCATCTCCTTGTAGTCTTACCACCATATTTCCTGGGATTCTACTTCGATAAAACAAGGTAGGTTCCACACTATTCTTTAAAGTCGTACGATTGTAATCCTTGAACACCCCTACTATACGAAACATGTCATTTTCAGGATCTCTCCCAAACTGCACCTTCTCCTCTATGACACTTTCAAAGTCATTAATATTCAAATACTTTAGGAAAGTTTCATTGACAATAACAGCATTAGAATCGGATGCCATCTCTTCTATGAAATTACGGCCGGCGACTAGTGACACACCAAGCGCCTCTTGCAAATCTTCATCAACCGCATTGATGTAAACCGTACCATCTATAATATCAGTCACTCCGACGATCCTAACGCCGCCAGCATTCGATGATATGTCCGAACTTCCACCACCAGGTAAATTCATAATACCGCCGACCTTTTCGACTCCAGACAAGCGGTCAAGCTCTTCATTAAAAGCCTTATACTTACTTCGAAACTGATCCACCTGATCGCGTTGAAAGGAAGGATTTTCAAGTCCTATCACCTGCTCAATATCAATGCCTTTATCTCTTCCCGTCATGTACTGTCCCTGCCGATAGACGATAATCGTATTGGCAATCAGGATTAGGGAAGCAGCAAATTGAACCACTACCAGGACTTGACGCAACAAGGTGCCGTGTTTGGAGCGACTAAAGCTACCCTTTAATACCCCGATAGGCTTGAAAGAGGAAAGGACAAAGGCCGGATAAAAACCCGAGATCAGTGTTCCCAATAAAAAGAATAGAGCCAGCTTCTGTAGGAAGGCAGTGTTCGTTAAGACTGAGGTCAGTACCGTTTTTCCAACCAAAAAATTAAACTGTGGAAGTAAGACCTGGGCTAACATTAAAGCAGCAAGAGCTCCAAAGAAATTAATCAACAAAGATTCTACCAAGAACTGCCCAATTAATTGTTGCTTCCTTGCTCCAACCACTTTGCGTAGACCAACCTCCTGTGCTCTTTCCACTGCTTTGGCCGTAGAAAGATTCACATAGTTCACCCAAGCAATCAGCAGGATAAAGAGTGAAATAATACTCAAGAAATTAACCGCCTTCGCGCTACCATGAATCTCTGGCTCATAGGTAAAGTCAGAGTACAAATGAATATCTTCGATGGGCTGGATATTGAAGTATAGATTGGATTCTTCTCCAATATATTGCTTAGCTAGCGGCTCCAGTTTTGGCTGCATAGCGGCCACATCTGCACCTGGTGTCAGTTTCAGATAAGTGTAATAGTTAAAACCATTCCAATTATCCCTTTCGATCCGATCCTGAATACTTTTCAAAGACATCAGGATATCGAATTTATAATGTGTATTCTCCGGCACATCTGCTACAACACCTACCACCTTAAAGGGACGGTTAAAGCTGCCAAGTACCTCAATACTTTTACCGATAGGATCAGCTGAGCCAAAATACTTTCGCGCCTTTGATTCAGTCAGAACTAAGGTGTAAGGTTCTACCAAAAGCTGATCCTTATTGCCCGCTAGGATGGGATAGTTAAACAGGCGCAGAAAATTAGAATCAGCAGCTAAGACCATCTTTTCGTCTACCAAGTTGGTCTCTTTCTTAAAGACCGTACTTCCCCTTTTGTGAGTCACCGTATAACTCAAGACTTCTGGCAACTCATCCATCAACATTTTCCCGGAAGGAGCAAAGGACATGGCATCACGAACCGTTAATTTTCCATTGATGATATTGTCGGTAGTCAGCCGATACAATTGGTCCGAATCTGCATAATGTCGGTCATAGCTTTTTTCAAAGCTGGTGTATTCGTTGATTAATAGGAAAGAAGCCAAGCCTAAGGCTAAACCAAAGATGTGAATAGCCGAGTAGGCCTTATGCTTCATCAGGTTGCGAAAACCGATTTTTAAATAGTTAATAAACATGTCGAGGTGATTTGAATATGGGAAAAGGATAAATCGACGCATCAGAGCCGGACGAAAAAGTTTGATAACCTCAATCATCAACCAAGCATCAGGGCCTAATCGATGAGCTTGAGCATCTTCCCGTAGATAGAGTTCGTCGAGATCTCCTTTGATATCTTCGTAAAAGTCGGGATGGCAGTACCAGCGAAAGAATCGTTCAGCGAGCTTTTTTAGCATAAATTAGAAGTCTAGAGCGATGTCGGGAATATCGTCCCACAGTCGTTGCCGGAGGTTTTTAGCGTGAGCGAGGGCAGCCTTGCCATGAGCAGTCATGGTGAAATAACGCTTGCGCTTCCCGCCACGGGCATTGGTCGTTTCGCCATAACGGGAGTTGAGATAGCCCTTCTCCTCCATCCTTCGCAGGGCCGATTGCAATGCCCCTACGCTTACCTTCCGCTCTAAGCGTTTCTCTAACTCATCCTTAATCGCAACGCCGTACGCCTCATCATACAGTACTCCGACTGTCAACAATACGATCTCTTCAAATTCGCCTAATGGATACTTTTTCATAGAATATTATTCCTAATTGTAGTATACATAGACAAAGATAATAAAATTCCTAAATGTAGTATACCTATTTACAAGGATGCCATTTCACTACCCTCTCCCCTACTTTCACTTCATATTAATGGCAAAAAGACGAGTCAACCCACACATTTGTCGCAAAAAAAATGGCCAAATTCCTATACTTCAGTATGCTCCTAATTAGTTTCTGGCAGTGTTCTACCCCAAAAGAGAATCTAATGCAACATTCCAACGACCAGCACCAGCATGTTTTGGCACTCATTATTGTCCAAACGACCCGATCTAAAGACACAGAAAAAATCACTACTTCTTACGCCTTATCCGGGTATACCCTACATAAAAAATGCGTGCATTGGGGAGCATACAGAGATACTTCTGAGCAAGTACTGGCCTTAAGTCCGAAGCATTTTGAGGACTTGGAAGCTTATCTACATTTGAGTTGGGACAACTTGCACGGTAAAGTATACTTCCCCACTGTAAAAGGCAATATGGGAAAGACTCAAGTTGATATTAGGTCGAACATTTGCTGGGGAGACAGGCAGGCGAACTTACAAATCAGTAGTATGAAAGAAGACGCTTTGAAAAACCGGCACTATCTTTCTGCTACCCTATTGGCGGATTATCTTGACAAGTACTTTACTCAGCCCCACTCTTTCCGTGCTTTGGAATGGATCAAAGAGCTATAGCCACAATTGCGTTATCCTCCCTGTCTAGCTAGCTGTACCTCCTTCGCCTGCTCCAGGTGACGCTGTTCATGAACTACGATAATATCGAAGGCTCGCTCCAATTTGTAGACCAGCCCCGCTTGCGCAGGAGAGCTGATGACTAATCCTCGTTCGACAGCAGGCGCCGCCTTTCGGATGTAATCCGCCATCTTCTGTTGATGTTCTTCGAATCTTTTTACAATCATACCATCGATATCACTCTTGGCGGGCTCCCACATGGGAAAGGTTTTCATTTTCTTGCGACGATCTGGAAGACTAGCATTGTAGATTAGGTTGCCAAAGAAGCGAGGGATAAACCCAATCTTTCCTAACCAGGGTGCATTGTAGCGTCCCATCAGTATTTCATCTAATACCGGGAAGTAAGTACTGTTGATCGTGATGAGGTGATCAATATTTTGAGCAATACTCCAGGTTTGAGGATCGGGCTTCCAGTTGAGATCTTCCGGAGAAAGGCCAGCGAAGTGCTGTTTAAATAATTGGGTATTGGTTTCCAGGTCCGTTACCCACTTATCAATCTTAGTTTTCATTGTTCAGTCTTAGGTGATTCAGCTTATACAAACTCATCCTTTCTTGGGTAAGTGGGCGCTGGGCGATCGGGGCTTCTCCGCTTACCATCTAAAGCTGGCATGTTGAATTTAGTTCGATAATAGAAGCCAGCGATCACACCGAAAACAAAGCCCCCGATATGTGCCCAGTAGGCCACTCCTGAGTTCTCGGCCGTAGCCACCTCTAAGGCTGCGGAGCCGGCCATCCATTGCTGCCAGATCCAAATACCTAAAAAGATTAAAGCTGGCACTCGGAAGGTAAAAAACAGCAGTAGGACCTTGACTCTAGAGCTAGGAAACATCACCAGATAAGCCCCCATGACAGCTGAGATCGCTCCACTTGCCCCTACCGTAGGCACCTCACTATACATATTGAAATAGATGTGGCAGGCATGGGCTGCTAGTCCTCCAAGAAAATAAAACAAGATGAAACGCGATGATCCGATCGTAGCCTCAATATTGTCCGCAAACACCCACAGGAACAGCATATTACCAATCAGGTGCATCCAGCCCCCGTGCAGAAACATACTGGTGAAAAGTGTGTGAAGATCCTCCCCATTTTGAATCTCAATAGGCAAAGCCCCATAATCGAATATGAACTGATTGAGCGCACCGGGAGTGGCATTAAGCGATAGTTCGTAGAGAAACGCAAGAATATTGAGCGCGATGAAGGCATAACTAAAATAGGGATAGTGCCCGCCTTTCACATTATCATCTCCGATAGGAAAAATCATGGTTTCAGATTTTCTCCGAAGGTAAGTAGCTTTTGACGGGAGTCCAAATCAAATCGACTAAGTACCTAAGGCCTTGGCCAAGCATTATATCTAAAAGTCTAGTTCATATTGGCATGATGTCTGTTGCTGCTTTCGGGTAAAGAGAATCATTAAACCCGCTGAAAGCTATAATCACCCGATCGGGTGATTACTTGTCCTGATTATCTATAGATATTGAGCTGAATATTAGTAAACACAATTCAACCTTATGAAAAGACAACTACTTCGCAGGCAGTACATTTTGAGCCTAAGCTTCCTTATGATGATCGGTTGCGGCAGCCTATTTGCACAGGGCGACCAGGTCTTCAAGAGAGACTCAGTTTACGTAGATAAGGGTGTCAACAATACCAACGATTTTGAAAACGACCGTCGCATCTACTTTATAGAAGAAGATGATCAAGGCAGAGTATTAGAGAAGATCATACACCGAAAGAATAATGGTGGTGAATTCGAGCCTTTCCGCAGGCACCTCACTACCTATGATGGCCCCAACTTAACCCAATTCGTCATTCAAGCCTGGGAACTAATGGGTGAAGAATGGATCTCAATCCGGGAAGACAATTATACTTTCGAAAATAACTTGCTGGTGAAGTATCTGAGAAGAACCATGCAAGAAGGAGTACTTGCCGACTATCGTCAATGGATCTACACTTTCGATGAAGATGAAAACGAAACAGAAGTGAATCTCCAAGAAATGCAGGAAGGAGAGTGGGTGAATCGAAGTAGAAAACAGCAAGCTTACAATGAGGAGGGAGAGCTATCGACTCAAACCCTGCAGAAATGGGCAGAAAATGCCTGGAAAAACAGTCGGCAAAGAATCTGGGACTACGATATGGCATCAGGATTGACTCGCACCGTAACCCTTAGTGCCTGGGATACACCCACCAACGACTGGATAGAGGTTTTCATTCAGACCTTCTCCTATAATGCCGATAGCCAATGGACGGGTTCATCCTATCAAGCTTGGGATCAGGACAACGAAGTGTGGGTCAATACGCAACGGACTCAGTACTTGTATGACAATCAGCGCAACCCAATCGGTCAGATTATGCAATTATGGGAAAATGATGATTGGCAGAATAACCTGCGTGGAGGGCTTACCATCAATGGAGACACCCAATCCTCGGTCATCCAGCAATGGAATGCTAGTACAGACTCCTGGAGTAATTTCCTGAGGTACCAACAGACAAGGGCTGGCAATGGCACCACCCAAGAGAAACTGGGAATGGAAACCTGGGATGCCAGTACTGAAAGTTGGATCAACAGGAATTTCACCCAACGATTCACCTACTTTTGGTCAGAGCAGGTAGTAAACGCCTTAGAAAAAGTAACCTTGCCGGAAAATTGTCAAGTAAGCAATCCCTATCAGGGAGGCTTACCAATACGTTGCGAACTTGCAGATGCTAGCACGGACCTACAGGTAGAACTTTACGATATGATGGGAAGAAGAGTATTTCAGCAATCTTGGGCCTCTGCACAAGGAGGAAGCATAGACTCCCCTCCCCTCCCCGGACTATACCTCCTACGCATCACACAAGACCAACAAACCCAACATTTGCAGAAGATCGTGATTCAGTAAGCATTGTGATCAAAACCAAGTAGATTTTCAAACATTAAATCAAAGACCATGAAAAAGGCTTTACTATATATTCTACTACTTTGCTGTGCCAGTGGCACCCTAACCGCCCAGGATGACTGGGACTTCAAAAAGATGTTCAAAAAACATGCACGAACCTGGGAAGACAGCGGTTATTATTTGCAAATCGAATTCATTGATATCCGAGTTCAAAAAATGGGCGTGACCAGTGGTGGCGATGGTAAGATTAAGGTAAGGTTCAAAAGCTCAGATCCCGTTGGTCAGCAGTACAATGGCACAGCCATTATGACTTACGCTCCCGGTCAGTTGCCTCCTAATTTAGATCTGAATGTAGGAACCAGGGCAATAGTCTCCATGGTAATTGGTCAAAGTGTTTTAATATGTCCCTCACCGGAGCAGGAAGCCGGTTTAGGGCAAAATGATCCAGTATATCCACTTTATTATTCCGGCTTCTTGCTCGAAGTGGAAGGGAATGCCATACCGAATCCCACACCACTAACGATTCAGTTGCTCGATATTGAAATCATTTTATGATGCAAGGATAAGTTTAGATGTTATTATAAGCAAATAGGTACCTCTTCGTACCTACTTTCTCTATCTGTACCCTGTTTAATCCATGGCCATCAGCATCCATCTTCCAAATAGGAAGAGCTCATGCTGATGGCCTTCGTTTTTCTGGTTCGTTCCTATCATGATAGGACTGTAAACAGACCTTATTAGGTATGGAGACCTCCAAAACCTCGTACCTAACATTAGGTATTTACTCCCCCTAAATTCAGTACCTAATCCCCAACATTTCGGTATTGGCTAGCCGCCGATCAGCTTCTATATTTGTGCCAGATTTTATTTAGACTTAATCTACATAGCTGTCTTCTTAAGATATGGGAAATGAGGTTCAATGACTTTGACAGCTTAAGCACCGTCGAAAGACTATCAAGATGATTATTGATGTGATTACAAATATTCGATTCCATTTTAGAGCTCTGCCGAAAGGCAGAGCTTTTAGTCTTTTAAGACGGCATCCCAATGCTTTCTGCTCTTTCAAATAAAGCTTGCAAACTAAAACTTCGTGAAAAAAAGAAACATGAAAAAGTTAAACACTTTTAAACTAGCAACTTTAGTTTTAACGGTCCTGGTCTTATTCTCTGCCTGCCAGAAGGATGATGATGAAGGGCCAGCTGGTCCTGACCCCAGCTTCTTAGCCAGTTCTATTGATGAATTGGGTGAAGTTGATCTTGGCAACTTCGTTATTCCTACCTCCTATGACATCACTGGAGATTTTGCCCCCGGAGCTTACAATGGACAAAAAAGAAGACTTGCTCAATTGAAAGAGATTGTTGACTCCTCTAGAAATGAACCTATCTTCTGGGATTTGAAGGCCGCTTTATCCAATGAAAATCGAGATCAGTTTCAAAGCGCTGATGCACAAGGAAATTCTGACATCAGAACTAAAATTGATGAGTTGAACTTTGACAATGGCAACACTTCAGTAGCTGATGCCTTTGCTGATCTAGCAGAAAAGTTCACCACTTCTACTCAAGCGAACTATACCACTACGGCCAGCAATGGGGTAGCCGGTATGATCACTACGGGTAGTAAGAAACGCCACGTGAATGCAAATGGTTTGGAATTCATTCAGTTGCTCGAAAAAGGCTTATATGGAGCGATGATGTATGATCAAATGGTGGACGACTACCTACGTCCTACCCAAGCAGGCGCTGAAAATGGTAAAGGGAACAATGAGTCCGCAGCCGGCGCTGATTATGCTACGTCAGGAACTGATAGACAACACCGCTGGGATGAAGTTTTTGGTTATTTAGGCGCTGACCCAGCTAGTTATCCGAATCCATCCAATGACTCCAATGGAGATGGACAGTTTATCGCAAACTACACCTTTGATTTCAGTGATGAAACCGAAGCGGTATATGGCATAAACCTGGCGGACAAGCTCATGGATGCTTTCATCTTCGGACGTGCAGTTTTGAAAGCAGGCGAAGGTTTTGGCCCTGGCGATGAAACGACCAATGAAGCTTACTACGAAGCTGCTCGAAAAGATGTCAAGCTATACACAGAGCTTGGAATCGCGACGGCGGCCTACCATTACCTGAACGCTGCGATCGCAGATATTACGGATGAAGATAAACTTCATCACCTTTCGGAAGCATTAGCTTTCATCTATTCTCTGTCTTTCAACGCTGAAGGAAGAATTTCAGCCGCTCAAGTACATGATGTATTAATCGCGCTGGGTTGGTCAAATTCTGATTCTTCTCTTAGTGGAGTATACGATATTAATCTTTGGGAGGTAACTGATGATCAAATGGAAAAGGCCAAAGACCTTCTTGACATTGCCTATCCTGGATTTGGAGCAATTCCTTTCTAACATCATATAAGGCTAGTACACATGAGTAATCGAATACACATCAACATCAATAATCGAATTCTTTTTCAAACACTGATTGCGCTATTCAGCATCACCATACTCTTTACAGCTTGTCAAAACAAGTCGTCTGAAGATGACGAAGGGCCAACAGAAACGGACTATACTGATCATTTAACTAATCAGGTGAATGAGGTCGTTATCCCAACAATGGAGACCTATCAAAGTAGGCTCACCAATTTGGGTACAGCTGTAGATGCTTTCACTGCTACCAAAGGTGAATCGACCTTAGCTAACTTAAGATCAGCCTACCAAGCCGCTTACCTGGCCTACCAGGCTGCCGCCGTGCATAATTACTTTGCCACCGTTAATCAGTCCCTAGTCGGTACGTCCAATTTGTTTCCCATTGAGGTCTCTGTATTGGAGGACTTGATTGAAACGGAATCTTATAATTTTAGCACGACTGCTCAGGAGCGTGCCAATGGCTTTCCCGCTCTTGACTATATGCTCTATGGCCCAGCCGATGTTTTATCCTACTTTAATGGGGATGCCAAGCGTTTAGCCTTCTTGGAAGCTTTGGTTAGCGACATGCAGGAAAGGGCAGATCGACTCCTTAGCAGTTGGAATGGTAGCCTGCAGTCCAACTTCATCAACAATGGAGGTACGCAATTGGGTAGCTCTATTAGTGTCCAGTTAAATGAGAGCTTGATCTACTACGAAGATCACATTCGAGAGAACAAGGTTGGGATCCCGATTGGACGACTAGGGCCCAATGACTCGCCAATCCCTGCTAATGCAACAAAGATTGAAGGCTATTATCAATCCTTGTTTGAGGGGAACGAGACTTTCACCTTGGCACTATTGAAAGCTGCCATTGAAGAAATGGAAGACCTCTACCTTGGTAATACCTCGAAAGGAACCAATGACCAAGGGTATGATGACCTCTTGATTGCCAGAGAACAGTCCTCCATCAATGAAGACATTAAGGCTCAATTTAGTGCTATCTATAACCTGATTGCCAGTCGAAATTCGATTTCAGGTGATGAATCACTTTATGACGAAATTCAAGCATTAGTAACCTTATATAAATCGGATCTATTTCCGGTACTAAATGTACAAGATGCTGACGGGGCTAACGACGGTGATTAGTCCTGATAGCGCCAAATGACAATAATCTATGAAAAGGCACCACTTCTGGTAGTGCCTTTTCTGCTGTTTTTGATATGCCCAGTGCACTATATAAACTAGACAACTTTCTTTTCAAATCTGTTTCTATTGCACCACTAGTCATCTTCCGGCTAGTATTTGGTAGTCTATTGCTCTATAGTACGTTTAGAACTTGGCAAAAAGGATGGATCAAAGAGTTGTATCTAGATCCAAGCTATCATTTTAGTTTCTTTTCCTGGCTAAAGCCATTGGGTGCCGAGGGAATGTACTTGGTCTTCGCGCTGCTAATCTTTAGCTCACTAGGAATCATATTGGGGTTCTTGTATCGGTTTAGTACCCTGCTCTTTCTCCTTTTGTTCATTTATGTTGAGCTGCTGGATAAGACCTATTATCTTAACCATTACTACTTGGTTACGATACTTACTTTTTGGTTGGCGCTCGTACCTGCAAATCGTTGGTATGCACTAGATGTGCTGCTTTTCCCCAGGATCAAATCAGCTACCTGTTCCAATTGGCATATTGCCATTTTTAAAGTTCAACTTTCGATTGTTTACTTTTTTGCTGGCCTAGCTAAGGTAAACCCAGACTGGCTGTTTAAGGCCCAACCTATGGCTACTTGGTTACCCGGCAAATATGAGTTACCGATCCTAGGTCAGTGGATGCATTATAAAGAGACGGCTTTCCTATTCAGCTGGGCAGGCTGTGTGTATGATCTTAGCATCTGGCTATTCTTATGGATCAAGAGAACTAGAGCCTTAGCCTATATTGCAGTTTTGATCTTTCACATTCTCACTTCTATTCTTTTCCCTAGGATTGGTATGTTTCCACTGATCATGATCACCTCCACGATCATCTTTTTCTCACCGTCTTGGCATCAAAAGTTACTGTCCTATCTGCCGTTTTCAGAACCCGGTCTGGAGGAGAACAGTCCTGAAATCTCATCCACGAGGCGTAAATGGATTTCAGGTGCACTGGTCTTCTACTTTCTCCTTCAGCTTTATCTCCCCTTCCGATATCTACAGTATCCCGGCAATCTATTCTGGCATGAAAAGGGCTATCGATTTAGCTGGCGGGTAATGTTGATGGAGAAAAACGGATATACTTCCATTATCGTGAAAGATCCCAAAACGGGTATCCAGAAAGAAGTCAAGCAAGATGACTATTTAACGGCCTTCCAAAAGCAGCAAATGAGATCGCAACCGGATATGATCAGCCAATTTGCTAAGCATATCGGAGATGAGTTTAGTACCAAGCATGGATACGCCCCAGAAGTTTACGTTAAAAGTCGATTATCTCTCAACGGTCGAAGAAGTCAAATCTTCACCGATGATACCATCAATATCTATCTCCTTAAAGACCCCATGAACAGTAATTGGATTTTACCATTAAAAGAATAATGAAGAAGCTACTTTTACTACCCATACTAGTCGCCATACTGTGCATGCCAAAGGGTTGGTCACAAGAAAAAGCCACACTCAGTGGAGTCATCAGCAATCTTAGCAATGAGCCGATTGAAGATGTAATGGTCTATATCACTGATCAGGAAGAATTTGCGATAAGCAATGCGAAAGGCTTTTTTTCATTGCCACTCCTCAACAAGCGCTCCTATGATCTTTTAATCAAAAGTATCGGCATAGATCCCTATGAAACCACCATTTTCTTAAATGGAGATACCACGCTTCAAATCCAAGTAAGACAGAATATTCAGAACCTTTCAGAGGTAGTCGTGAAAGCCAATTCCGACGCTTTTGGAATTAGAAGGCTGAGAGCCATCGAAGCAGGAGGTTTATACGAGGGGAAAAAGACAGAAGTTATTAACATCGAAAAACTAGTTGGTAACAAAGCGGCTAACAATGCTCGCCAGGCCTTTAGCAAAATCCCAAGTCTTAATATATGGGAAAGTGACAATGCTGGTTTGCAACTTGATATCGGAGGCCGGGGTTTAAGTCCCAAACGTACCTCCAACTTCAACACTCGACAAAATGGCTATGACATCAGTGCAGATGCCTTAGGTTACCCCGAAAGTTACTACACACCTCCCCTTCAGGCGGTCCAACAGATCGAAATTGTTCGAGGGGCTGGGGCCTTACAATATGGAAGCCAATTTGGAGGTTTGGTTAACTTTAAAATGAAGCAGGGCAACACCGGCAAGCGTTTCAACTTTGAATCCCAAAACACTTACGGGGCCTATCAATTTCTGAACACCTTTAATAGTCTCCATGGCCAAGTCGGGAAACTCAATTACTACAGCTACTTCCAATACAAGCAAGGAGATGGCTGGCGACCAAATTCTGAGTTTGAGCAGACCGGCGCCTTCCTCGGATTAACCTACCAAGCCTCAGAAAAGCTAAAACTGCAGTTCGACCTCACGCATATGTACTATCTCAGTCAGCAGGCGGGCGGGCTGACCGATGAAGCCTTTGCAGCGGATCCCCAAAGCTCCAACCGAACCAGAAACTGGTTTCGAGTCAATTGGAATCTTGCCGCGTTTTCCTTAGAATATGCGCTGAGTCCCAACACAAAAATCTACAGTCGCACATTCGGACTGCATGCAGATCGCACCTCCTTAGGACTGCTAGAAACACCAGATATCGAAGACCCTTTATCAAACCGAGATCTCATCGATGGTCAGTTCCGCAACATTGGAAATGAAACCCGGGTTTCTTATTCCTATAAAAGTGCGGGAGACCTCAACAATACCCTGCTGATAGGAACGCGCCTCTACCGTGGCTTCACCAATTTCAGTCAGAGCTTTGGGACGGATGGAAGCGATGCCAATTTCACTCGAGTAGATACCTCCTTCTTGGATCGTCGAAAATCGGATTTTGAATTCCCGAATCTCAACGCAGCAGTCTTCGCCGAAAAGATCATTCGCCTCAGCAACACCTTTAGTCTTATCCCTGGCATCCGGTACGAATACATTGACACCAAATCTGAAGGCTATTTTACCAGTACGCTACGTACCAATAGCTTTGGTGATTTCATTGAAGAAGTAAGACCCGATAGCTCTGAAAACGAACGCCACATCTTTCTCTATGGATTGGGCGTCTCCAAAAAACTCAATAAAAGCTACGAACTCTATGGCAATGCAACGGCCAATTACCGAGCCATTAACTTCACCGATGTTCAAATACAGACGAACACCCAGGTAGTGGATTCTCTAATTCAGGATGAAAGCGGTTTTAGCTTTGATTTGGGGATTAGAAAAAGGGATTTTTCGCCCTTCTTCCTTGAAGCTGGCCTTTTTTACATCCTATATGAAGACCGGATTGGTGAGGTGATTGACGATGGCCTAAGGGTACGCACCAATATAGGTGCCGCTCAGATCTTTGGACTGGAAGTTTTCTTCGAATTGGATATTCTGGCCGCTCTGAAGAAGTCCAGTGAGCATAAATTCAGTGCCTTTATCAATGGCTCCATCAATCGAGGTATTTATACCAGCATCAATGATAGAGCACTAGTTGGTGTCCGAACCAACAATAAACTTGAAGAGCTCCCTGACTATAACATCAAATCTGGTGTTGCTTACGGCTATCGCAATTTCACCACCTCCCTACAAGCCACCTTCGTAGGCGAACAATTCTCGGATGCCGCCAATACCCGGGAGGCCTTCAAAGGAGTATTCGGGATTATCCCTGCTTATACAGTCCTGGATTTCTCTGCACGCTATAATATCTCAGACACTTTTAGTCTAAGCACGAGTATTAACAACCTACTGAATGCATCTTACTTCACGCGCAGGGCCCCAGCCTATCCAGGGCCGGGCATCATTCCCGCCTTGGGTAGACAATGGAATATCACCTTGAGTACCAAATTTTAAAGACACAGTACTAGAAGTGGAACTAGGGTTGAAGTTTTTCAATTAAATCTTCTACCAGCTTAATCGGCTCCAATAGTTGTTGTAGAGCAGCATCTGCATGGATTGGGGACTGCACATGTACTACATGCAGCGGGCGATGATTAATAGCGATCGCGATCTGTCCTTTATCAAAAGAAAAAGAGATATTTTCTCCAAACCGCGATCTAAGCTCAACCAAACGCCGCATCTTTAAGGGCGTAAGCACATATCTGGCTTCAATCTGATCCTCGCCATACACAGCATACAGTTCCTCAAATACGGGATCCTCCAAATACACTAACTCTAAGCTACCCTGCCCTTGTACTTGCACCTTCTTTCCGAGGTAGGTACCTAGTTGCTTTTGAGCTCGATCCGGAACAACCACGGTTTTCCCTTGTAAGGGGCGAGCCAATTCAAGTGTGACAAGAATTCCTTGAAAGTGAATATAGGTCTCATCTCGATTAGGAGGGAGAACCGTCAAATGATTACAAGAAAAAGCGGTCTCTTCTATCTCTCCCTTGATCAAACTCGCTCCTCTGATGATGTGATGCTGGCCAAAGATATTCAAGTCATAAAAGGGATCTAGATTTTGGTGATCTGCCGCAAAAAATTGCCATGCTGGGTGAAGCTGTTGTAAGACTGCCTCGCCCATCCACTGCTGTAATTTCCGTTCTGCTTGACGGCTAGGTTTAAACAGGCTATCCCCTCCCATCGCGACGATCACAAATAGGCATAGAACGGTAATAAATAGCCCCATCAGTCCTAAGTTTCTTACTGATTCGATACCGACCAAGACGACAAAAATCAAGACCGGCAGTCCTAAAAGAAGAAGCCCACGGCGCTCCCAACGCCAAAGTAACTGGCGCTTCTGCTCCACTTCCGTTAGCGCAGTACGAACATTCTCCAGTTGCGCATTGGATACGATCTGTATGGCCTTTGGCATCAGCTAATATTTGATTTTCATCTACTACTTTGTCCAGATGCGGGTATTCAATTGCAAAGTCTCGATCACATCCCTAACCATTTCTATTGGCCTCAGAAACTGATCTACAGCGGCCTCAAGATGTATGGGGCTTTCGATGTACGTTTTGTATAAATAAACGTGATCGATAGCAACTGCTACTTTCCCATCCAGGAAAGAGAAAGCAACTTCCTCTCCATATTTATAACGCAATGTGATTAGATTCTGCATCATACTCGTGGTCAGTATATAGCGACTTGTGATCTGATCATCCCCATATACTGCAAACAATTGCTCGAAAATGGAATCTTCTAAATACACCAATTCGAGCCCTTTCCAGCCAAATTCCTGCACCTTCTTGCCTAGGTAGGTACCGAGGAGCGCTTGCGCACTATCCCTAACCACTACCGTTTTCCCTTTAAAGGATTTATGGTAATCAAATACAAGCAACAGGCCATTGAAGAAGGGATCACTTTCATCCCTTTCCTGCTCATATACCAATAAATGACAAAAGGCAAAGGCAGTATCTTCCAACTGTCCAGTGATCAAATTGGAGGCTTCTCTGAGCTTGTACCCATTCGCCACCCCCATCGCCTCAAAAGTTTGGAGATCCATATGATCATCCGCCTGGAAAGTCCAATTGGGATAAGCCTGTCCAAGTATCTTGTCTCCAATAGCTTGTTGTAGTTGCCTTTGCAAGCGGGGCGTCAGCCACTTGTGATATTCAAAGAGGATGAGAACGACAAAGAAGAGTGGTAAAACTACCGTCGCTAAAGCCACCCATCCCATAAATTGCCACAGATATCCAGTCAATAGAACGAGTCCAAGTCCGCCAGGAATCAATAGATATAGGCTCTTCTGTTGTTTTTGCAACAGCAATTGCTTTCTACGAGCCTCTAGATTGGGTAGCTCGGCCTGCATCTTCTCCGCAATTTCCCTTCTATTTTTCATCATCTAAATACAACTTGGCATTTGCTTTACTTCGACCATATCCGTGTATTCAATTGTAAGTGATCAATCACATCGGTGACAAGATCTATAGATTTGTAAAAGTGGTAGAAAGTGCCCTCGGGTAGAATGGGAACCTTCAAGTCACTCTCAAATGAACGCTCATATTCAATGGCTACGAAAACGGTACCCTGCATAAACGAAAAGGACAAACGATCTCCATACCTCTCTCTCAAGCGTGTCATATTAGACATCATATGAGGTGTGAGGATGTAACGCGCTTCGACTTGATCAGAACCATAGACCGCAAAGGCTTTTTCAAAAATAGGATCTTCCAGATAGACGAGATCCAGGCCAGCCCAACCAAAGGACTGCACCTTTTTCCCCAGCCAGGGGCCAAGGGCGTTCTGAGCAAGGTCAGGAAAGACAAGGGTCTTCCCCTTTAATTCCTTGTTGAAATCAATAGCTACGAGGATGCCACCAAATAGATCCGAGCGGCCGTCTTTACCCTCACTGCTGATATTGATATTTGAAAAGGAAAACTTCGTATCACCATGCTCTCCCTTAATCAAGTTATTGCCATAGATAGGCCGTGATTTTGCCACTAAGCCAGATCGTTTAACCAAACCAGGTCGCAAGTGCCGATCAGCCTTATAGCTCCAATTGCCCTCCATAGCTTCTGTAATCACATTGCCTATACTTTGTTGTAATTCGTCTTTAGCTTTTAGTCTAGCCGTCCTGAGATAATAAACTGCTATCCCTATACAAGTAAAAGATCCAAAAAGTAAAGCAGAAACCACGTGTTCGCCCGAATAAGTAGTTAGTAGGACAATCAGGGCTATCCCGACAATAACCAGCAGTAAGGCCGTCCACTCCGTTTTTCGGCGGGCCTTCAAGGTTTCCTTCCGCTGTAGCTCCAATTCAACTAGTTTGGGGCGTACTTTATGTAATAGCTCTACTTTGGGTTTATACATGCTTAGGGGCTTATTTATCTCGCACTGCATATTCCGGCTCCAACACAATTAGGTCCACGGGATCAATCCGCTGCAGTTTCAACAAAGAGGCAAATACGGCAGTGGGGAACATTTCTATGGAATTATTGTACTCCATAACTGCCGCATTATAGGCTCTCCGGGAGGCTGAGATTTGTGCTTCGACTTCTACAATCGATTTTTGCAAATGGACAAAACTCTGTCCTTGCCGCAACGCAGCATCTCTATTGATGGCTGAGGTAATTTGCGTGATGGATTTGGCGATCTGGTTTTCGTGGCGGACCATAGCCGCAGGTGGCAGCTCCTTGGAAGTTCTCTGCTTAAGCAGACTAGTAGCCTCTTGCACTAAACGAAATTCAAACTCAGCACTGGTCTGCACAACTTCCGCCAATTTGGGTAACAGTTCATGACGCTTCTGTAGCATGGTTTCTAAGCTTGAATACGCATACTGCAAAGCATTCTTGCGATGGATAAAACTATTGTAGCTCCACCCAATCAATAGGGAAAGGAATAATATCGACAGTAGTATTATGGCTAGCTGAATCATTGTTGAAACGCTCTTTTATACTACTGATATTAATACAAATCCGTCAAAAAGGCACCAATTCTAGGCCAATGATTTACTTTACTCGACTAATCCTCATGCTTAAATGCCCATCGATAGAAGCGCCGAAAGCCCCAAATAAGGACACCTATTGCTACCAACCAGACCAGAAGCGCTGATGTTGACATAGCCATTGAAAGCAAGGATACTGGGGACAAGAATAGGTAGGCAAGTACAATAATGGCCCCCACTACGGAGACGAAAACGATAGGACGGTAATTTTTCATGGTATGGGGAAATTTATGAACGACTCGTAATTTAGAAGAAGCTTCATCTAAATGTACAAAAACCCCATTTAACATATGTTTATTTTCGTCAATATCAAGTCGTAGGTGGCGCTAGTCGCAGAAAGGACTGCTTTTTGATTGACTGTAGGATCGCTTCATAGCTATTGTCTACTAATTCCTGACCAATGATCAAGGAATTAGCTCGATCCTCAATCTTTCCAGCCAACCAGCTCACAATATCTTCCACTATATCTTCCTCACCAAAGGTCAGATAGATCCGTACAACCTCCTCAAAGCCAATTCGGGTACCCCGATGGTCTTCATCCATAATGATCGTTCCACCCGTGTTGGGGACCTTAAAGGTATCGCCATATTGTAGCCAGCGGTAGAAGGAACCAAAGAGGTGATACTTTAAATCTTTATCACTCGTTTTGATTTCAATCTTCATCTTCTTGGTAGCGAACAAGGCTTCCGGGGACATGAAATCCCGCTTCATCTTGGCCTTGGCACCGGGAGGTGTACCAATGTTCTCTCCTTTATGAAAAGCTTCAATCTTCTCTGATAAAGTCTGGATTTCCTGAAACCGCTCCTTGGCCATTTCTAGGATGGTATCATCTTCAAATTTCTGAAATTGGTCGGGATGGTACTTTACACGGAGTTCTTTCAACTTCTGTTTGAAAGTCGCTGGAGAAAGTTCTTCTATCGTCGTTCCAAAGTACTTTTGGATCAGTTCTTTTTCGTGCGCGGTAAGCGGATTTGCCATTTGCTGTTAATGATTTACAAGATAAATATAGTATTCAATCTCCCCATATCATAATAGGAACGAACCTTCAGGAGGAGAGGGCTCAAAACGCAGATGTTTAGTCTAGGAATACGTGTCTTGTAATGGTATGATCGGACTTAAGAAGAACAGACAAACTTACGCTATGGTTGAGGAGGAGATAAAATTACTTCATTGGGGCTTGTACCATTCCATAAAGAGCTCGTCTAGAGATTGCCCTTTCCAACGCATGGCATCGCGTTCTAGGCCATAGGTTTCAAACCCAAAACTTTCGTACAGGCTTTTGGCAGCTTCTGCCGAAGCTGTTACAGATAGGACAACCTTCACCAAGCCCTCTATTCCCTTCGCTCTTTCCAAGGTAGCTTCCATCAAGGCTCTGCCGATTCCTTTACCTCTGTATTGCGGATAGACAAACACGCCCCAAATAAAAGCACGATGCCGCACCTTCTCTCGGTCAGATAAGACGAATCCCATTATGCCTTGTAATACCCCTTTGTCAAAATAGCCAAGGATGAAATTCTTCTCATTCTTGGCTGCTAAATCTTTTTCGGTTTGCGTTCGGTCGAAGGCCGAAACAGGCCTCGGGTCAGATCCAAAGGCTTGTGGAGCTTGCGTCAGGCTATCGCTGCGTATCTGAATAAAAGCATCGAGGTCATCGCTATCTAAAGGTCGTATCATAAGATTCTGTTGTTATATCTTAGTGTTCATCCCCTTGATAAATCCACATCGGTTCTGTCTGCCCAGCTCTTTCAAACCCACATTTCTGATAAAATTGTATTGATCCACCATCAGCTACTAATATCTGCTGATGAAAGTCTCCGTACTTTTCCTGAAACCGCTCTACAATCATGCGCCCCACTCCTTTTCCTTGGTAATCGGGATGAACGACTAGGTGGGCATAATAGACCACTAAAAACCCATCCGAAATGGCATTCCCTAAGCCGATCAAACGATCTCCATCCCAAGCAGTAAGTAGGCTATGAGAATGTAAAAGTGCCTGGTATAATTTATGGGGCTTTTTGGCAGAAGACCAATCTACTGATTCGTATAAAGCAATGATTTCAGCTTGCGCAAGCTCTTTCGTCTCTTTGATTTCGATTGACATACCTAATCTTTAAATGATACTAAAATCCAAAGCTTGCAGATCGGGTTCAACCCAGCGCGCCCGAGCCTTGACACTGAATAGCGTAGATCTCTGATAAAATAGTAAGGGTAATTTACGATCAGCATACCTGCTCTCTAAATAAGTGGTGGCTAGATCATGCAGCTTTCCTTGATGAGATTTCAAAAATTGCTCTACGACCCAAATCCAAAAAAGGGTCATCGTTTCATGATAGCCACTAGTGCTGGAGTTTTCCGTCCCAACGGCTACATTGTAGCTAATGATTCTCGAACGAAGCAAGCAAGTAGCTTCATCAAGGGAGTGATGATGTAAATGCCATAAGGCCACTAGCAGATGGGCTTCGTGCGTCCAGGCCTCCTTGGGTAAAGTCCGGGCCACAAAGTCTTCAACCAAGCGATCTAAATCAGTTGAAGCCGCTAAGGGTACTTCTTTTTCCATGGGTTTTAATAATGGCAAGTTGCGATTCATGCCAAGGAGCCCAAATGCGTCAGATATTTGCGGCAAAA
>ENA-UENT01000186-UENT01000186.1-marine-metagenome-genome-assembly--contig:-NODE-186-length-45726-cov-10.502834_pt1 | contig 45726 bp, 42 predicted proteins | sample MGYA00237879_ERZ529330 | MGnify/ENA primary metagenome ERZ529330 (study PRJEB26372, sample SAMN05368345) | marine metagenome | biome: cultured habitat; feature: ocean water; material: water; isolation... | reverse complement strand
CCGGTACGCACAGGTATGCCGACACGAAGTCATGGTTGGCCCCGATGGCTTATCGGGGATAGCTATCGGGGAAACTACTTCGTCGTCGGTATAAAGACGCCAGCCCCAATAGTCACCAAGGTCACCATTGAGGCCGGAGCCGTCACACAACGTTAGGAAAAGTACAGAAAAGCTCCTCCGTTAGTCGTTTTTGAATCCAAACATCCCGTTGTCATTCGCCAAACCCTCGGTGGGGATGGGCTGAATGACATCCCAATGCTCCACGACTTTATCGTTCTCAATTCGAAATAAGTCATAGAAGACATTGCTGGTGTTATTCCATTGTCCCTCACTTACCGTCAAAACAAAATTCCCTTCACCCAGTACTTTGTGTATTTTGGTGTACTGAAACATGTTATTCCGGGCAGTTAGATATTCGACTGCTTCTACAATACCCTGCAATCCGTCCTTGATGCCTGGGTTATGCTGATGGTAAGTTTCAGCACTGATGTAGTCCGTAATTTTATTTGGATTTTTGCCCATCAATACATCTTCAACGAGGGATACCGCCAGGGCTTTGTTTGCTTCGGTTTTATCCAAATCCTCAACCGTTGTGGGGCCGTCCGTTTGCGTCCTTCCGCTGGCCGTTTCTGCAACCAATGGGGTCATAGCATCCCAGTGTTCGGCTACCTTGCCATGTTCATCCAGCCGGATGATATCAAAGGAGACCATCTCGTCTGCCCCAAAGGGCTTGGCATTCCGCCAGATGTTGTGCATGAACACGTACTGGCCGTCCTGGAACATCCGGATGTTCTCGGCCGTGGTGCCGTTTTCCTGCAGGACCGGCAGCATTTGGATGAAAGGCTCGAGCCCGGTCGGGATGAATGGGTTGTGCTGAATATAATCGGCATTGGCCAGTTCCCGCATCGTCGCCGGGTCATTTTGTAAAACGGCGCCAAGGAAAGTGCCTACTGTTGCTTTGGTACTCATGGTTGAAGGTTTTGCATTAGCGTGATCAGATGAAGCAGCCGCGGGGGACTGCGCTGTTGAAGGGCTGCAGCATGCCAAAATGCCCGACAGCAGTAGAAGAGGTATTGCTTTTTTCATTGCTTGAAGTTTATTACTTTTGTTATGCAAGCAAAATTACACTTTAGCTTTCAAATTGCAAGTAAAAACAAAATAACTTTTAATTTGCAAGCAATATTTAACAGGAGCTTAACATATGCCACAGGATTTCAGATGCGACTGCCCGTTTACTTCCGCCCTCGACATCTTAGGGGATAAGTGGATGCTGGTGATCGTAAAGCAGATGCTGGTCGAAGGCAAGGAGACCTTCAAGGACTTTACGGAAAGTGAGGAGGCCATTGCGACCAACATCCTTTCCACCAAACTCAAGCTATTGGAGGAGGTGGGGATCATCATCAAGACCAAACGGCCGGGCAACAAAAAGACCAACCTCTATCTTTTAACGGATATGGGGCTCGCCCTGACGCCCATACTCGTGGAGCTGGCCACCTGGAGCGACAGCCACCTCAGGGGCCTGAACCCGTCTATCGTGGATGGGGAAGCTATGGAGTTGATGCGCAGGGATAAAGCTGCATTTGCGAGTGCGTTGGAGCAGAACTACCGGGCAAAGCTGGCTTCAATGGTTTACGAATAACGATTGAAGCAAAATAATTCAAATGATTTGAGTTTTATTCGATTTGTTCTTATCTTACCTGCATGATACGGCGCGATATACTCTGGAAAGGCATTATTGAAGATTTAGCAGAAGACTTTTTGCATTTCTTTTTCTCCAAATACATTGACCGGATAGACTTTAGCAAGGGGCTGGAGTTTTTGGATAAGGATTTGGAGCGAATTATGCCGGAAGCGGATACCAAACGGCGGCATGCGGATAAACTGTTCAAGGCTTGGCTAAAGGACGGGCAGGAACAATGGTTTTTGGTACATGTGGAAGTACAAGGCTATCCGGATGACCAGTTTGGTTATCGGATGTTTCAATATTATTATCGGATTCTTGACCGGTACAACAAGCCGGTCACGGCTGTCGTCATTTATACGGATACGAACCGGGCTTACCACGCCACCGCTTATCGGACTAATTTTTTAGGTACGGAACAAATTTATCGTTTTCAATCGTTTATACTGATAGACCACACGGCTGAGGAGCTACGAGCCTCCGGTAACCCCTTTGGCTTTGCCCTCGAGGCGGCCCGCAACGCACTGGATCCAGGCAGCAAAGATGACCAGCAGCTGTTGGTCAGCAAGTTGGATATGATGCGGCATCTGCTGTCGTGCGGGCTAAGCAAAGCAAAAATCCGGCGGCTGTATAATTTTATCAACACTTACGTATCCTTTCAAAATCTGGAGAATAAGCTTAAATTTGAAGAGGAAGTGCGTAAAATTACCAAATCGAGAGAACCTATGGGAATCGAAGAAGCTATCCTAAAGGAAGTGCGTGAGCAGAGCCTGGAGCAGGGCATCGAGCAAGGCATTGATCAGAACCAGCGCACCGTAACGATCCGTTCGTACAAAAAAGGCATGCCTGTAACCGATATTGCCGATATCACTGAATTAACCATCGAAGAGGTGGAGCAAATAATAGCTGCCTACAAAGCGGAGCAGCAGGCCTGATGGCCCCCAGGAAGAATCCCCTCCGGGATAAACTATTTCAACGCAGAAGAAAATGAAGGATATCGACTTGTCCCCACTAACTGAAGAGATTCCAGCTTTCACCATCAGGTCTCTGCGCTAAATCAATCATTATAACGTCTCAGAAGAATATACAAGGTTGGATAAGCCTATGGATGGATAGCTCAGAAAACCAAATTTGGCTATTTTGCAGTTCTGATCCACCAAAATTGTCAATCCAATCTTGTTCTAATGAAACATTTTTCCATACTCACTTTCCTGTTCCTATTCGTTATTGCTGCCCCGCAGGGCTTTGCGCAAAAGAAGGCAACCGGCGGGCAGGGCATCGACTCTAAGTTATTTGACGAGCTGAAATTCCGCAGCATCGGCCCGGCCTTTATGTCCGGCCGCATTGCCGACCTGGCTATTGACCCGACCAACGAGAACGTATGGTACGTCGCGGTGGGCTCAGGGGGCGTTTGGAAAACCACCAATGCCGGTACCACCTTTACCCCGATTTTTGACGATCAGCCGGTCTACTCTATTGGCTGCGTAACCCTTGACCCCAACAATCCTTACACGGTGTGGGTGGGGACGGGTGAAAATGTAGGCGGGCGGCACGCCGGATTCGGAGACGGCATCTACCGGAGCCTCGACGGGGGCGCTTCCTGGGAAAATATGGGGCTGAAAAACTCCGAGCACATCTCCAAAATTATCGTCCACCCTGATGATTCGGATGTCATCATGGTCGCTTCACAGGGCCCGCTGTGGAGCCCGGGCGGCGACCGGGGCTTTTTTAAGTCTACGGATGGTGGAAAAACGTGGAAGAAAACCCTCGGCGACGATCAGTATACCGGCGTGACCGATATGGTCTACGATCCACGTGACCCCGACCGGGTGTACGCCGTGACCTGGGAGCACCACCGCACGGTAGCCGCATGGATGGGCGGTGGAGAAAAGTCCCGCCTGTACGTCTCTGATGATGCCGGCGATACCTGGCGGCAGCTGGAGACGGGTTTGCCGAAAGGCAAATGGGGAAAGACCGGGCTGGCTATCTCTCCCCAAAACCCCGATGTGCTGTACGCTGCTATAGAACTCAACCGCACCAAGGGCGGCGTATGGCGGTCCGACAACCGTGGTGGCAGCTGGACGAAGATGTCGGATGCTGTAGCCGGTGCCACCGGGCCGCACTACTATCAGGAGATCTTTGCTTCGCCTCACAAATTTGACCGGCTTTACCTGATGAACAGCCGCCTGATGAAGTCGGAAGATGGCGGCAAGACGTTCACCAATATGGACGAAACGGCCAAGCATGGGGACAACCACGCCGTAGCCTTCAAGGTGTCTGACCCCAACTACCTGCTGGTGGGAACGGACGGCGGCGTCTACGAAAGTTTTGACCTGGGCGCTTCCTGGCGCTATATGGAAAACCTACCGCTGACGCAGTTCTACAAAGTCGCAGTCGATGATGCCGAGCCTTTCTACAATGTCTACGGAGGCACACAGGACAACAGCACGGAAGGCGGGCCCTCCCGCACCGACAACCACCACGGCATCCGCAATGCCGACTGGAAGGTGGTCCTGAACTGGGATGGCCATCAGCCGGCGACGGAGCCCGGCAACCCGGATATCATGTACGGGCAGCGGCAGCAGGGTACGCTTTCCCGCATCGACCTGAAATCGGGCGAGGTCATTGACATCATGCCGCAGCCCGGGGCGGGCGAAGACTACGAGCGCTACAACTGGGATGCGCCCATTCTGGTGTCTCCGCATGTACCGACTACGATTTACCACGCTTCCCACCGGCTTTGGAAATCCACCGACCGTGGCGACTCCTGGACCGCCCTTTCCGGCGACCTGACCAGAGATGAGGAGCGGCTGGCGCTGCCCATTATGGGAGCGGTGCAGAGCTGGGATTCTCCCTGGGATGTGGGTGCGATGTCTAATTTCAATACCATTACCTCTATCGCGGTCTCGCCAAAGAACGCATCGGTCATTTGCATCGGCACCGATGATGGCCTGATACAGATCACCTCCGATGAAGGTGCGAACTGGAATAAGATCGAAGTCAGCGCCCTCGGCGTTCCGGAGCGCTGCTATGTCAATGACATCAAAGCAGACCTGTTTGACGAAAGTACCTTTTACGTAGCCCTGGACAACCACAAGGAGGGCGACTACAAGCCCTATTTGTTCAAAACGACGGACAAAGGCGCAACCTGGACGGCCATGTCCAATGGGCTGGGCGAGAAAAACCTGGTCTGGCGCATTGTGCAGGACCATGTGGAGAAAGACCTAATGTTCCTGGGCACAGAGTTTGGCGTCTATTTCACCGTAGACGGAGGCGCTCACTGGACGGAGATGAACGGGGGGATTCCCACCATCTCCTTCCGCGACCTCGCCATACAGCGGCGGGAAAATGATTTGGTGGCGGCTTCCTTCGGAAGAGGCTTCTACATCCTGGATGATTACACCGCCCTCAGAAGCGTAAACAAGGAGCAGCTACAGGAACCGGCCAGCCTGTTTGAGCCCCGGAAAGCCTGGTGGTATATGGAAAAATCTGTGCTTGATTTTGACGATGTAAGAGGCTCACAGGGCTCCCAGCTATTCGTGGCGCCCAATCCGGATTTCGGGGCAGTGCTGACCTACTACCTGAAGGAAGAAGTGAAGAGCCTGGAGCAGGTACGCAAAGACCTGGAAGATTCATTGGCCACCAACCTTTCCTTCCCCGGCTGGGCGGCGCTCGAAGAAGAAACCCGGGAAATGAAGCCCTATGTTTATCTGGAGATTCAGGATACGGAGGGCCGGGTCGTCAACCGTGTAAAAGCGGAGAATAAGCCCGGCTTCAACCGTGTAGCCTGGAACTTAAGAGTTGGAGGCTCCGGAACGCTGATGCTCGATGGCAAAGAACAGCTTCTGACGGCTATGCTGGCTGCGCCCGGTGATTATACGGCCACGCTTCACGCCTTTGAGAAAGGGAAGAGCATCCGCCTGGCGGGCCCGGTAGACGTGAAGGTGGAGCGTCTGGGTGAACCCGCGCTGCCGGGCAAGCCGATGGAAGAGGTGGTCGCCTTCTGGCGAAAATACGAACAGCTGACCCGGGATGTGAATACCCTGTCTGTGCAGTTGTCCAACGCCCGCAAAGCGAGTTCCAGGTTATTCCAGGCGGCATCAAGTTCTGCGGTCGGTGGTGAAGTTCTGGAGCGCATCGCCGCCCTACAGGCAGGCCTCGATGCCCTCGACACACAGCTCAATGGCAATCCTGCTAAAAATGAGATTGGCGAAAAAGGGAAACCGACGATCGGCAGCCGGCTCTTTGCGCTGAACCGGGGCATTTCCACCTCTACCTACGGCCCGACGCCCACCCACCTGGAAACGGTCGGGATTATCACTTCAGAATGGCAGTCCATGAACGATAAGCTGATGCGGCTCAAAGGGGAGGCTAAGGAAATCGGAGCGCTGATTGTTAAGTCCGGAGGCCCCTGGGTGGAAGGGTTGGATTAAAATGCTGCTTTTCCCGGTTTTGGGTTCCGGAGGTGGCGTGCTGAGGGCCACCTCCGGAATTGGCGTTGCCATTATTATTGCCACCCTTATTGCAAAAAGGAATAAAATCTAATAAAGCTATAAAACTAAAACATCATCATGAGAAAAGGACTTACCTTTTGTCTTATGCTCTTCTGTTGCCTATACATGGAAGCACAGCCTCAATGGTTTACCATGGGACAAACGATTAACAATGGGCGGATTGAGGATATCTGCTTTACAGACCGTGAAACAGGCTGGGCAGTAAGTGCTGGTGGACAAATCTTTTACACCAACGACGGAGCTGTCACCTGGGAGCTGCAATATGGGAATACCTATTACTTAAGAAGTGTAGGTTTTGCAGACAGCCAACTCGGGTTTGCAGGAACACTGGACAATGTTTTTCTGAAAACGGAAAACGGTGGAGCAGATTGGATAGATATTACGGCTCAGTTGCCCATCGTGCCAAGCGGTATTTGCGGTATGCAATGGCTGGATGATCAGCACTTCTTCGCAGTGGGGGCCTGGTTTGAACCAGCCTTTCTCATTCGTTCAGACGATAGGGGCGAAAGTTGGGAGGCACTTGACCTCAGTATGTATGCAAATGCCTTGGTTGATGTACATTTCATCTCGTCAGACACAGGTTTTGTTTGTGGGAAAGGTACAAATGGTGGTATCATTCTTTACACTACTAATGGAGGAGAGGACTGGGAAGAATTGTACAGCACGGGAAATCCCGGTGATTTTGTATGGAAACTCCAATTTATTGATGAACAACATGTCGTTGCTTCAGTCCAGACCTTTGGTTTCGAAAGTTCGTTACCGTATTCCAATGATGGTGGGCTCACCTGGATAGAAAAACCTGTACCTGATGGCAATGCTCAGGGCGTTGGCTTTGTCACCCCGGCAAAAGGATGGATCGGGGGATATAACCCAGGCTTTCTGGCAACAGAAAATGCGGGGGACGATTGGGAATATGTCCCTTTTGGAGGTAACTACAATCGGTTTCAGGTATTTGACTCTACATTCGCCTACGCCGCTGGTCATCAGGTGTATAAATACGTAGATACTGCTATGGTCGTTGCCCAATCGTCCCGGGAAACCGCTGAGCGCCGGTTTGATCCCTTATTAGCGGTAACGCCCAATCCGGCCTTTCAGCAAGCTTCCATTTCTTTTCAACTCCCGAAGGTTAATAATGTAGACCTAAACTTATATGACAGCAAAGGGGCACTGGTTCAACGTGTCTTTAACGGAAGGTTACCTGCTGGTACACATCGTTTTCCCATTGAAACCACTCGCGGGAACGGATATTTTCTGGTTGGCCTTCAATTGAATGAAGGGCTGTTTTCTGTCCCGATAGTGGTGCGATAAGAAGTCTGTAATAAGAGAAGAAGCCCGACCCCATTCATCTGAGATACAACGGCTTTCATTTTGATAATATTTCCACTAAAAGAACAGGGCAAATCAATGATTATTTATCTGCCATAGCGTGGCTCTGATACGTCCATATTCGCTAAATTAGTGCTTACCCTCAATCATAAATGATACCAATGCTAACCAACAAAACGATTTCCACGCCCCGCCTGAAGCAGTTTGTGCGCTTTTTCCGCGAAAGCGGCACCCCTGTATTTTTCATCCACGGCAATGGCAGCTCTTCCTTCTTCTGGGAAGAAACCATGCAGAATCTGCCCGAAGGCTTCAGGGGTATAGCGCCTGACCTGCGCGGCTACGGCGATACGGAAGACCAACTCATAGATGCGACCCGGGGCATGGCCGACTGGGTAGCGGACTTTCAGGCTTTGCGCGAGGCGCTTGGCATTGAACAGTACCATATTGCCGGGCATTCGCTGGGCGGGGCATTCCTGTTCCCGCTCATTGCTGAAGAAGGCGAACGCGTGCTGTCGGCTACTTTGGTGGCTCCGGGCTCCCCCTTTGGCTTTGGGGGCACGAAAGACGAGAAAGGTACACCTAACTATGCTGACTTTGCCGGCTCAGGCGGAGGCATTGTCAATCCTGAATTTGCCAAATTAATGGGCGAAAAAGACAGGAGCAGCGATAATCCGCAAGCCTCGCCCCGCGTAGTCATGAATACCTTTTACTGGAAGCCGCCCTTTAAGCCGGAGCGGGAGGAAGAATACCTGAGCTCGCTGCTGAGCCAGAAGACAGGCGACACCAGGTACCCCGGCGATTTTGTGCCTTCCGAAAACTACCCCTTCGTGGCTCCCGGGAATTACGGGCCTATCAATTCCACTTCACCTAAGTATATCGGGGCGTCGGTGGAAAAATTCATTCATGCCGAAGCTAAGCCTCCTGTTTTATGGATACGTGGCGCCGAGGATCAGATCGTTTCGGATAATTCCCTGTTCGATTTTGGCACCCTTGGCAAACTGGGGCTGATCCCCAACTACCCTGGCGAGGATGTCTATCCGCCACAACCTATGGTCAGCCAAACCCGCTACGTACTCGAACAGTATCAGCGCAATGGGGGCACCTACACCGAAGTGGTTTTCGATGATTGCGGGCATACGCCTTTTGTAGAAAAACCGGAGCAGTTTTTAACCCGGTTCCATCCCTTTTTGGAAAACCATAAATAATGGTTTATTTCAAGACTTCTTTACCATAACCAAAACAAAAGGAATAATGATGAAGGATTTAAAAAGAGCATTGCTTTTAGCTGTTTGTGCAGTGATGGCTTTTTCCACCCTTTCCGCACAACGCGTGGAGAGTGATTCGGAACTGATTGGCAAATGGGACCTCACCATCACAATGGAGGAAGACCAACTGAAAAACCTCGGGATTTTCAGGCACGGGCTGATGTCGTCCAAGGGATTCCCGGGATGGCTGCAAGTGAAGTTGTCGGGCTTCTCTACGCTCGTGGGCTACTACGTGGGGTACGAAGGCAGCGCCCGCCCCATTGCTGAAATCCACTATGATGAAGCTAAAGACAAGTACCACTTTACCATTCCGCCACAGTGGATGGATATTGACGATATTTACTTTGAGTTCAGCCTGCAAGACGACAAGCTCTCGGGCTATAAAATGCTCGATGGGAATAAGCTCAAATTTACCGGTGTGCGGGCACCAAGCCTGACGAGAGCCGAGCCACCGGTATGGGGTACGCCCATCAATTTGCTCACCGAGAACATGGACCGCTGGATCATCCCGGAGAACAATCAGTTCAAGATGGTTGACGGGATCATGATGAATGCCAAAAAAGGCGGCAACCTGATCTCCACTCAGAAATTTGATGACTTCAAGCTCAGCATTGAGTTCCGCTACCCCGAAGGTAGCAATAGCGGCATTTACCTCCGCGGCCGTCATGAGATTCAGATCGAGGACTCCAAGGGAAGAGCGGATGATGTCAGCATCGGTGGCGTGTATGGTTTTATTGCACCAACGGTTAACGCGGCGAAAGCGCCAGGAGAGTGGCAGACCTACGAAATCACCCTGGTGGGAAGGCATGTTACGGTGGTGCTCAATGGGGTGGAAGTGATCTCTAACCGGCCCATCCCCGGCATCACCGGTGGCTCACTGGACAGCAACGAAGGCGAGCCCGGCCCGATCATGATTCAGGGCGACCACGGGCCAATTGATTTCCGCAAGTTTGTAGTGACGCCTGCGGTGAACTGATCTTTCTAAACTCAGGCTGTCCCTATATCTGCTGAGGCTATGTTTGGAGCAGGCTTGCAATGCCGAACGCTTCACACATAGCCTCAGCAGATTTAGGGCGGTTTATGTTTTAAAAGACGAGGGCAAGTGAATATATGGTCTTACATCCACTGGATGCCACTATATGGAAGAAGGGAAATGGGACTATAATGCTTGCACGGAAATCATTCAGGTTAGGACTTTGAAGGATAGTTTGGTGTCTGAAATGGAGGTAATGGATTTGGGAGAAGATAAGTTGACTGTTAAACAGCAGAAATAAAAAATTTCAAATTATTTGGTTTGACCTGAGGGTTTCTATATTTTCCAATTATGGTATGGCGCGACACACTCTGGAAAGCCCTCATTGAGGAATTGGTAGAAGACTTTCTGTATTTCTTCTTCCCGACGTATATGGATCAGATAGATCTCAGGCGGGGCGTAGTATTTTTGGATAAGGACCTTGAACAAATCATGCCCGAGGCGGATACCGGGCGGCGGCATGCGGATAAACTCTTTAAAGTCTGGCTGAACGATGGTGAGGAGCGTTGGTTTTTAGCACATGTCGAGGTGCAGGGTTATCCAGATGCAGATTTTGCTTTCCGGATGTTCCAGTATTATTACAGAATTTTGGATCGCTACAATTTGAAAATGAAGTACGCAAGATTACCAAATCACGAGAACCTATGGGACTGGAAGAAGCCATTTTAAAGGAAGTGCTGGAGCAAGGCATCGAACAAGGCATCGAGCAAGGCGTCGAGCGTAAGGCTCATACCGTAGTAATCCGGGCTCATGAAAAAGGGCTTTCCGTGGTTGATATTGCTGAGATAGCAGGTCTGACTGTGGAAGAGGTAGCATCCATTATAGCGGATTACGAGGCAGACAAAGGTACAAGCGCCTGAAGTGTTTATTGGAATGGAAAAAACAGCTTTTACAACAAACAACCTTTCGGTTAGATTGAAAAAGCGCCCCTATCCCCATTTCCCCTCACCATCCGGGTGTGCATCATTTGCACGCAGAGCCTGTAAAAATTCCGGGCGGGGAATAGTCGTCGCTCCCAGGCTAAGCAGGTGGCCGGTCTCCTGCTGACAGTCAATTAGGGTGAAGCCCTGCGCTTCCAGCCGATGGACAAGGGAGATGAACCCAAACTTAGAAGCATTGGAGGCCCTGGCAAACATAGACTCCCCAAAGAAGACCTTGCCGATTGCAATACCGTATAGCCCGCCCACGAGCTCCTTCTCCTTCCAAACCTCTACCGAGTGTGCAAAGCCTGCCTCGTGCAAACGGGTATAGCCTTTCATCATTTCCCGGGTAATCCAGGTACCTGCCTGACCATTCCGTGGCTGTTGGGCGCAAGCCAGCATGACCTCCGTGAAGCACCGGTCATAAGTAACTTCAAACTTGCGCTGATTGAAGTAAGGGCGCATACTTTTGGAGACTTTCAGGTCTTCGGGAAAAAGTACACAGCGCGGATCGGGGCACCACCACAAGATTGGGTCGCCGGGGGCATACCATGGGAAAATGCCATTGCGGTAAGCCAGCAGCAGGCGTTCCTTAGACAAGTCGCCACCTGCTGCCAAAAGGCCATCAGGGGTTGAATGTATCGGGTCGGGAAAGATAATATGCTCAGGGTCGAGCCAGAAAACAGGCATTCGGTATCGGGCATTGTGGTTAATGATCGCCCAAAGTACACAATTTAGTAAGTTGTTTTGTTGACTTTGCCAGCCAAACAAAGGCGCCCGCTAAGTTGCCCGGGACGTTGCTGCTACTAAAGCCATCGTTAAGCTCCTGTGGTGGAGGACGTTTGCCGTTTGGTTAGCCTTAAGAACCGAAGCGTGAGCAATACTGCACTTGCGCTCAGCCCAAGTACCAGCCCGATCCAAAGCCCCGCAATATCCAAATCCTGCACAAAGGCAAGCCAGTAGCCCGAGGGGATACCAATAGCCCAGTAAGCCAGAAAAACAAAAAAAGTGGGCACTTTCACATCCTGTATACCCCGCAGCAAGCCGACGCCTATGGCCTGTACAGAATCAGAAATCTGGAAGACGGCCGTTAGGAACAAGAGGGTGGCAGCATAGGTGACCACTTGAGGCTCATCATTGAAAAGCAAGGGCAACTTGTGGCGCGTCAACACAAATATAATGGCACAGAGCAGCCCGTAAGCCGCCGCAATCACAAAGGTAGACTGCCCTACACTGCGGGCATGCGGCCAGTCCTGCCTGCCATAGGCGTAGCCCACACGGATGCTCCCCGCCGCACTGATGCCTACCGACACCATGAAGGTGAAAGAAGCAATACTAATGGCAATTTGGTGGGCCGCTTGCTGAATGTAGCCCAGCCAGCCAGCCATAATCCCGGAAACGGCAAAGGCGGCAGACTCCATACCGTATTGCAAGCTAGCCGGGATGCCAATCCGGAAGATATCCTCAAACCGGTCCCGGCGTATCTGCAGCTGATCTGCCAAATGCTGCCGGTAGGGCGCAAACCCCTTGCCGTAGGCAATCAGCCAAAACAGCGCAATCATCGTGACCACACGGGAGACCATCGTGCCTACACCGGCTCCCTCCAGCTCCATACGCGGTGCCCCCCATTCCCCAAAGATGAAAGCGTAGTTAACCAGGACATTCACCGGGATGGCCAGCAGCGCCAGGTACATAGGCACCCGGGTGTGACCCAGCCCATCGGCAAACTGCTTCATGGCCATGAAAACAGCCATAGGTACCATACCCCAGCCCATCCAGATCAGGTAAGGACGGGAGAGGTCGGCTACGATTTCATCCTGCCCGAAGTAGTAGACCATATCTACTCCAAAGTGGATGCCAATAGCGAACAGCAACGACATAAGGGTCACAATCAGACCGCCGTTGAAAAGGATGCGCAGCGGCTTATCGGGCTCATTTTCACCCATTGCAGAAGCGACTAAAGGGGAAATGGCAGTGGTCAATCCAATACCGAGGACCAACGGCAATGTGATGAGGTTATTGACGAAGGCAGCAGCAGCTAGTTGCGAACTGTGGATAGCCCCCACCATCGCACTGTCAATGATGCCCAGCGCAATCTGCGTCATATTGCCCAGTATAATGGGCCAGCCCAGCTTTAAAGTATGTTTGACTTCTTGCCACATGCCTGAAAAATTGCGCGGCAAAGGTACAGTATTGTTGGACTTGTTGCCGGTTTTTGATGACATTGGTATATTTGATGCTATTCTTTCTATGCCCGGCGGGCTGTTGCCCGCAGAAAAAAGCAGTCTAAACATGAAACGCCTTCAACCTTTCATCCACTATAGTACCTTCGCCCTCGGGCTTATTCTGGTGTGCAGCTTTATCTCTGAGCGCAATCAGGCGGCGGCGGCAGAGCGCCCATGGAAAGTCCGCGCCTATATCCAAAAGCACGACTTCCTTGCCGAAGCCCTGCACCAGGAAACGGGCATCCCCAAGGCAATTATCTATGCAGTGGCCGGGCTGGAAAGCGACTGGGGCAGAAGTGAGCTGGCTAAGCATGCCAATAACCACTTCGGCATCAAGTCAAAACCGGAATGGCGCGGACTGGAGTACTGCAAGCCTACGCAGGAATACAACGGGCAGAAGATGGTGACGCAGAACGATTGCTTCAGAAAGTACCCGCTTATCCGCCGGAGTTACGAAGATTTTGGGGATTTTCTGATGCAAAGCGAGCGCTACGCCATCCTCAAAACCCTGGAAGCAAACGATTACACCGGCTGGACGGATGCCATTCAAAGCGGGGGGTACGCCACCGATCCTGAATATGCGCACAAGCTGAGGGGGATTATCTGGCGCTACCGGCTTACTCAAATACCCTGACAAGGTTTGGGAAACGTAATTTTTTCTATTTATTAACGACCGGAATTTAGGGCTAATACCCAAAAGCCCTATTTTTGATTTTTTCCAAAACTAAAACCAGCAACACCATGGACCTCAATGCGCCCATTTCCACTATAATGTCCACCGAGCTCAAGACCATTGCGCCGGACAGCCCTGCTACCGAAATTGATACCTTGTTCAAGGAAAACCGTATCCATCATATTCCGGTGCTCGATGAGAAGCGCAAGGTGGTCGGCATCGTCGGCAAGTCGGATTTCTTGTACCTGCTGCGGGGCTATACTTCCCATGAGACGGACCGCTTCCGCGAAACCGCTAAGCTGCGGGCCTTCAAGGCAATGGAGATTATGCAGGAAGAAGTGGAAACGCTGCGGGAAAGCGACCCCATAAAGGAAGCAGTGCGCCTCTTGTCGGAGAACCGCTACCAGGCCCTTCCTGTGCTTGACGGGAAAGACAGTATCTGCGGTATCGTCACCACGCACGATATCCTCGACCTGGTCAATAAAGCCGGCCAGGAATCCTGAGTTTACTTGCCCATGACTTCCTGAATGGAAGGCTTTTCCAGCTTGCGCCCCAGATAAACAATCTTAACCCCTTCCTCACATTCGTAATTGTCAAGACTGTGAGGGATGGGTTCAAGGTTGCCGTCCGGCGAAAGCAAAAACAGAGGGGCGGTATGCGTATTCACGGCGGTGCGGTCAAGTATCCGCTCGATATCCTCTTTAGCATTGACCTCCAGTTCATGGATAACGGGGTAGTCCCGGGCTATCTCATTGAGGTTGAGGAAGTCGTCAGTGTAGGAGAAAATACCCTGCTGCGGTAATTCCTCCCGGCTGCGCTTGAGCTCATCGGGCGTTAACAATCGGAAAGCGCCATTCTCTCCAAAAATCTTCTGGTACTTGCGCACCGCGTAGGTATTGATGTCCGCACTGCTCGTCATCGAAATCATATAGCCCATATCCAGCAGCTCAAACTGATCAGACAAATCATCGGTGTAGATATTGACGTTGTACGCTTCAAGGTTTTCTTCTCTGGCCTTTTTTACATTGCTCTCGTTGTTGTCTATGAGCACCACATGCCGGTTGCGCCCCTGCAGGTATTGCCCGATGATGCGGCTGGCTCCATTGGCGCCCACAATGAGAATCCCCTCCGAGCTGTCGAGCGTAACTTTCAGTACTTTGGCGATAAAGCGGGCCGTGGTAGCATTAATAAGCACCGTGCCCAGTACGATCATAAACACCAGTGGCACCAAAAACTCGGCATCTTCCACCGGTGGGTTTTCTGACGTCAGCGTCAGGCCAAAGAGTGAGGCAATACCGGCGGCAACAATTCCCCGTGGGCCTACCCAGGAAATAAACAGCTTCTCCCGGAAATTCAGGTCTGAGCGGCGCGTACTCAGGAATACGCCTATGGGCCGCAGGATCAGGGTAATGGAAAGGAAGAGACCCAGCGCCCGCCAGTCGCTGATGATGATTTGGATATCATCAACGTTGATTAGTGCGGCCAGTATGATGAACAAAATAGAAATCAGCAGTACGCTCAGCGATTCCTTAAACGACAATATCTCTTTAAGCCAGGGCACATCCATATTGCCCAGTACCATGCCCATAACGACTACCGAAAGCAGCCCGGACTCATGGGCCAGCACATCAGAAAATACAAAGATAAGCAGCACCATCGCCAGAGTGAATACATTGAGGAGGTAGTGGGGGATCAGGTCCCGGATGATGAACTGATAAAGGGCGTAGCCCGCTACGGCACCCATGGCCAGACCAATGAGGAGAATCTGGAAGAAGGAAACCAGCGCATGGGAAGTAAATTCCACACCGCCCTCCGCCGAGCGGATAAACTCAAAGACCAATACTGCTACGAGCGCCCCTATGGGGTCAATCAGGATACCCTCCCACTTCAGAACAGTACTGACGTTACGGTTGAGTGGGATATTTTGCAGGATCGGCGCAATTACGGTCGGCCCGGTCACGATAATAAGCGCTCCAAACAAAAAGGAAACCGCCCAGTTGAGCTCCATAATGTAGTGCGCAAAGAGGCCGGCGCCAATGAAAGTAATGAGCGACCCCACGGTTATCATTTTCAGGATAGCCGGGCCCACGCCGGCGATTTCCTTTCGTTTCAGTGTGAGTCCGCCTTCAAAAAGGATAACACCAATAGCCAGAGACACGAAAGAGAACAGGTATTTGCCGGGAAAAATTCCGGTTGTCCCTTTCTCGCTTTCTACGAGGAGCGGTTCCAGCAGTTTCTCACCATCGTGGGTAAAAAAGGTGGAGATCGGCCCTACAATCAGCCCAATCAGAATCAACGGCAGGATAGCCGGTACTTTGGTGCGCCAGGCCAGCCATTGGGCGAAGATGCCTAAAACGATGATTCCAGCAAGTTCGAGCATGGGCGTTGTCCAGTTAGTGGGTTGTAAAAACAATTTAACTCTACAATTAACCCACTTCACCCGGCCTTGGTTTGCGAGTCTTTACGATCATAGCCGCTAAATACCTGAACATCCGTGGTTTCGGCAGAAAAATAACTACCTTTGCGCTTCGAAAATTCACGCAGTCTATATGTCTTTCAACAAAGAACTCAACCGGCGCCGCACTTTTGGTATCATCAGCCACCCGGATGCCGGAAAAACCACCCTTACGGAAAAATTGCTGCTCTTTGGGGGCGCCATTCAGGTAGCCGGTGCAGTCAAGTCGAATAAAATCAAGCGCAGCGCCACGTCCGACTTTATGGAGATTGAGCGGCAGCGGGGTATTTCGGTGGCAACCTCCGTCATGGCCTTTGAGTACCGCAACCTCAAAATCAACATTCTCGATACCCCTGGACACCAGGATTTCCAGGAAGACACCTACCGCACACTTACAGCGGTCGACAGCGTGATTGTGGTGATCGATGTGGCCAAGGGCGTGGAGGCGCAGACTGAGAAGCTGGTCAATGTATGCCGCATGCGCAATACACCGATCATCGTCTTCATCAACAAGCTGGACCGCGAGGGCCTCGATGGCTTCGACCTCCTCGACGAGCTGGAGCAAAAACTGGGGCTGACCGTTCGCCCGCTAAGCTGGCCAATCGGTATGGGGCAGCGTTTCAAAGGCGTGTACAGCATGTATGAGCAAAAGCTGGTGCTTTTCCGCCCCCACGGCAAGCAGGAGGATGAGGAAGATCGAATAGAAATCAACGACCTGACTGACCGTCAGCTTGATGAGCTGGTGGGCGAGGCAGCAGCAGATGAGTTGCGGGAGGAAGTCCATATGGTCGAGTCTGTCTATCCCAAATTTGACCGGGAGGCTTACCTGAAGGGCGAGCTTTCACCGGTTTTCTTTGGCTCAGCCATCAACAACTTTGGCGTACGTGAGCTCCTCGATTGCTTTGTGGAAGTGGCACCTCCACCCCTGGGGCGGGTCACGGAAGAACGGGAAGTCAAGCCAAACGAAGATAAATTTGCAGGTTTTGTATTCAAGATCCACGCCAATATGGACCCTAATCACCGGGACCGTATCGCTTTCCTGCGGGTCTGCTCCGGCCGCTTCGAGCGTAATACCAACTACCTGCACGTGCGGCAAAACCGCAAGATGAAGTTCCCTAACCCCACGAGCTTCATGGCGGCCAAAAAGACCATTCTGGAGGAAGCCTATCCCGGCGACGTGGTGGGCCTCTACGATAGCGGCAACTTTAAGATTGGCGATACCCTCACCGAAGGCGAAGTGCTGCACTTCAAAGGCATCCCGAGCTTCTCCCCGGAGCAGTTCCGCTTTGTCAATAACGCCGATCCCCTTAAGTACAAGCAGCTTGATAAAGGGCTGGTACAACTAATGGATGAGGGCGTGGCGCAGCTTTTCACCAAAGAGGATAACAACCGGAAAATCATTGGCACAGTAGGCGCCCTGCAGTTTGAGGTCATTCAGTACCGCCTGGAGCATGAGTACGGTGCCAGGTGCAGCTACGAACCGGTGAACCTCCATAAAGCCTGCTGGGTCACCTGTGATGATGAGAAGGCCATGAAGGAATTCATTCAGCGGCGGAAGCGGGACCTCGCCCGCGATAAGCACGGGCAGCTCGTCTATCTGGCAGAATCTGCCTGGTCTCTGCAAATGGCGCAGGAGAACCATCCAAAGGTGCAGTTCCACTTTAAGAGTGAGTTTTAGGCCGCGCAACTTTACGTGCTTGCCAGAGCGTAGGGGCTGTAGCGCAAAGATTTTGCAGAGGGATGTTCAAGGTTATAATCCGGATTTCCCATCCGGAGCCAGCTCCCTGTGCATCTGCTTTCCTTTTTCGCTTAGGTAAGGAAACAGCAAAGCCATCATCGCCCGGTGGTAGTACCGCACAACTTCCTCCCCTTCCTGTTTAAACTGTATGGTAGACTCTGTAATCCAGTGGTTGCCAACGATAAGGAATTGGGTAACCAGGTGATCGTACTGTCCGGGCAAGGGCTCCGGTTCCATCCATCCCCGCTGAATAAGTTGCTGGAGCCCGTGGTGAAACTGCTGACGACGCAAAACCATCAGCTGCCGGAAGTTTTGCCGCATGCTGTCGATACGGCGTATGATGCGCGCAAAGTCCAGGAGCAGGAAGCGGTAACGGTACATCAGTTGAAAGGTCAGCCAGGACTGTTCCCACACTTCCTGAAGATCGATGTCCGGCCGGAATGCGCTTTCCGCAAAGGGCGAAATCTCCGCTACCAGTTGCAGGTAAAGCGCCTCGATGAGCTCATCCGTATTTTTGTAATGGTAACAGAGGTTGCCGTGGCTGATGCCCACCTCTTCCGCAATACTCCGAACCGTCGCCTGATCGGTACCCAGCTCATTGAACTGCCGTAGGGCGGCTTGCAGTATGCGGTCTTTGGTTTTCATGCGTACAAAACTAATATTATTGAGAACGAAAAAGCTAGTACAGTTGTTCTAAACTAAAATAATTAGTACAATTGTTCTAAAATAATTTTGAATGGAGCAATCAACCGATCCGCAGGACGAAGAAAAAATGATGGACAAGTCCCTCAGCCAAATGAAGGACAGTTACCGGTCTATCGACGAAAAGTTGAAACTTCAGGAGGATGACTCCCTCTTCCTGTTGGCAGGCAAGGTCGTACTGCGGGTCTTGCTGATTATCGTCATGATTGCGCTTTCGCCTTTCCTGGTCATCGGCTTAATCTTTGCCTTTATGGCGGCGCTATGAGCAGGCGGCAGGTTTTTGGGGGCAGCCTGCTCCTTTTTGTGCTGCATCAGCTGCTGCAAAAGGGCTTAGGCATCCACCTGCCTTTTTTTCACGCCTACCTTGATCCTTTCCTTTCCATGCCCATCGTGCTCGGCCTGCTCGACTGGGAGCGCACACGGCGCTATGGCTGGAGGCCGCTTCAGCCCTGGGAAATTGCCGTGACGACCTTGCTGTTCGTTCTTTTGTTCGAGTGTGGCTTTCCGCTTTGGAATCCGGCTTTCATTGCCGATTGGTGGGATGTGCCGGCTTATGGGGCGGGGGCGTTGCTTTACGCATGTGGGCGGCTTCCTGCGAAAAAATAAGACAATCCATTTTCAGGAAGACACTGTAACCATTCGCCCAGCAGCACATTATGCTACTAAAAGCATGCCACGTCTCCTACTCCCCTTCCTCCTCTGCCTATTCGTGTTTACCGGTACTGCACAAAATACCCAGCGCACCCAATACTGCGACCTCCCTGTTTACTTCGATTTTGGTGCGGATAGCCTGACGGCCAACGCCCGTGACCGCTTGCAGCAACTAGCCATTGATATCGTGGAATTGCCGGGGCTCGATATCCGCCTGACCGCACATACAGATGCAGTCGGGGGTTCCGGGGCTAATCTCGCCCTTTCGAAAAGGCGTGCCCAGGCCGTGTCAGAATTTCTTACCGCAGCAGGTATCCCGGACAGTACGCTTCAGCAGGTAGGCAGGGGCGAGGCGGCACCCGTAGCCAATAACGATACGCCAGAGGGGCGGCAGCAAAACCGCCGGGTGGAGGTGCAGGTGTATTCAACCGTGCCCATGCGTGCACTCACGGGTCAAATCAGCAGTCAGACAGACAGCGCAGGCGTACCCGCTACGGTCCTCCTCTCCACCGACAGCTGGAGGGATTCCCTGAAAACCGATACCACCGGGCAGTTCACCACCCTGATACCTGCCCTGCAGCCCGTGCGCCTCGATGCCTTCGCAAAGGGCTTCTTTTTTGATACGAAAATACTGGCGCCCGACGCTTCTGCAGCGGATGTAGAGGTTACACTGCCACTACCCCCCGCTGATGCCGGTGCTAAACTTCCGGTCAAACGGCTGCACTTTGTAGGTGATCAGGCCGTGCTACTTCGGAAATCACTGCCGGAACTGGACCGTCTGCTACGGTTTATGGAGCTGAATTCTGACCTCGAGATCATTATCCACGGGCATGTCAATGTCCCCAATTCACCCCCGATAAGCCCATCCTCCGCCAGCTTCAAGCTCTCCGAAGACCGGGCAAAGCGTATTTATGAGTTTCTGACAGACCATGGCATTGACGCCGCCCGCCTTTCGTGGAAAGCCCATGGCAACTGGGAAATGCGCTACCCAAGGGCCAGATCCGAAGGGCAGCAAGCGGCCAACCGGCGGGTGGAAATTGAAGTCCGGTAAAAGCAGTTAGCAGCTTCGCGTAAACACGATGGTATTTCCCAACTCTGGACGCCGGAAATCTGTTCCCTCTAAAAAAGCTCATGCGATTACTACCCATTTTTGTCCTTATCCCCCTGCTCGCTTTCAGCTGCGGCAAGATTAACCCGCCCGGCCCCAAACTGTTCAAATCCTCCAAATTACCCGTGGATAAAATCCAGTTGCCGGAAGGGTTTGAAATAGAGGTGTATGCCGAAGGCGTGAAAAATGCCCGCTCCATGGACCTCTCCCCGGACGGTACGCTATTCGTAGGGACCAGAGGCGAGGGTAAAGTTTACGCTCTCAAAGATACGAACGGTGATGGCCGGCCTGATCAACAGTACGTTCTGGCTGCCGGGCTCAAAATGCCCAATGGGGTGGCGTTCCGGGATGGCGACCTGTACGTGGCGGAGGTCAGCCGGATCCTGCGCTTTCCGGATATTGAAAGCCGGCTGGAGAACCCCGGTGAGCCCGAAGTGGTCTACGATGGTTATCCGACCGAAACTCACCATGGTTGGAAGTATATCGCCTTTGGGCCGGATGGCAAGCTTTATGTGCCGGTGGGTGCCCCCTGCAATATCTGCAAAAGTGAAAAGCCAGTATTTGCTTCCATCACCCGCCTCAATCCGGACGGGACCGGCATGGAGGTCGTTCAGGAGGGCATCCGCAATACCGTAGGCTTCACCTGGCATCCCGAAACCGGCGAACTTTGGTTTACGGACAACGGGCGGGACTGGATGGGCGATGATCAGCCTTACTGCGAGCTCAACCGGGCACCGGAAGACGGGTTGCATTTTGGCTACCCCTATTGCCATCAGGGAGATTTGCCGGACCCCGAATTTGGAGATGCTGCTCCTTGTTCAGACTTCACTCCGCCGGCTGCAAAACTCGGTCCGCACGTAGCGCCGCTTGGACTGGAATTTTATACCAGCAAGCAGTTTCCGGAATCCTATAGGGGGCAAATTTTCGTTGCTGAGCATGGCTCCTGGAACCGCAGCGAAAAGATTGGTTACCGGGTTATGATGGCTACCCTGGAGGGTAATGAGGTGATCAGTTACAAACCCTTCGCTGAGGGGTGGCTGGATGATGGCGATGTCTGGGGCCGGCCTGTGGACATCGAGCTGCTGCCCGATGGCTCTATGTTGGTGAGCGACGATTTCGCGGATGCGATTTACCGAATTTACTACAACCCCAAGTCATGAAGCAGCGCACGGTCTGGGATGCTCAGCTCTATGACCAAAAGCATGCCTTTGTAGCGGAATACGGCAAAGGCTTAATCGAATGGCTGGCCCCTAAGCCGGGAGAGCGCATCCTGGACTTGGGCTGTGGTACCGGGCACCTGGCTGATGAAATTGCTCAGGCTGGTTGTGAGGTGGTCGGGATGGATGCCTCAGCGGAGATGGTTGAACAAGCGCGCAGGGCATTTCCGGAGCTGCACTTTGAGGTGGGTGATGCCGCTGATTTTTCATTCACGGAGCCATTCGATGCAATTTTTTCCAATGCCACTTTGCATTGGGTACTGGATTATCAGGCGGCAATAGCGTGCATGTACCGTCATTTGAAGCCGGGGGGCAGGCTGGTGCTGGAAATGGGTGGAGCCGGGAATATTGAACAGATCATCCGGCAGCTCCGCACCGAATTGCAAAACCGTGGTTACCGGGCTCAAAGTGAATTGCAGCTTTGGTTCTTCCCGGGCATCGGCACCTACACAAGTGCGCTGGAGGCTGCTGGGTTTCAGGTGGAAATCGCCCAACATTACGACCGCCCCACGCAATTGCAATCGTCGGCGCACGGTGTGGAAGACTGGCTGAGTATGTTTGCCGGCGCTTTCTTCGAAGGGGTCCCTGAGGGAAAAGCGGCTGAAATTAGAGCACAGGTACAGGCAGCGGCCCGCCCCCACCTTTTCCGGGATGGGCATTGGTATGCCGACTACAAAAGGCTGCGCGTGATGGCGGTGAAGCCTCTCCGGGTAGATAAAGATTGAAGAATTGGTTAAAAACCGGTAAATTACAGCTATAATCTTCAAGCCGTGACTGAATACGCCCATTTCCTGTCCCCGTTTGGCTGCCTTCGCGTAGAGGGTAGTGAAGATGGCATCAGCCTGGTTCAGATGGTGTCGACCAAGCCTTGTCCCACAGGGCCTATCCCTGCGGTCCTCAAACCCTGCATACAGCAACTGGCGGAATACTTTCGCGGCGACCGGGATGGCTTTAACCTCAAGCTTGACTTCGGAGATGCCCCGCCTTTCCACAGAGCCGTCTGGAATGAACTTTTGAAAATCCCCTATGGCCACACTACCACCTATCAGGCAATTGCTGAAAATCTGGGGGATAAAAAAGCCGTACGTGCGGTAGGACAGGCCAACCGGCACAACCCTATTGCCATCATCGTGCCCTGTCACCGGTGTATTGCCAAAAGCGGGGAACTGCAAGGGTACTTTTACGGGTTGGATATGAAACGGCAGTTGCTGGAATTGGAAAACCCGCTGAGCTTTGCCCGTCAGGGAAGCCTGTTTTAAGCGCGGCAAAATATAGTCCCAACTCATGCTACAGAAAAAATTTAAACTTTAACCGATGGAGGTCACCACTCAAATCCCCACAACCCTGGAAGAACGCCTGAAATACGGCACAGAGCTACGTGTTGCGGCAAGCTGGGAAGACTTTTTGGAGATCCTGCCTGCTGCAGAGTACCGCGTGGAGTACTACGGTGGCGAAATTATTTCTGTTATGGGCCAAGCTTCTGATAATCATGAAAAATTAGCACTGAAAATAGGTGCACTATTAATCGCGATCCTTAATGAAGATATCTACGAATGCTACGGCAGCAATCTGCCCCTTTACGCAGAGGGCATAACCAAAAATTACTACAACGCGGATTGTACCGTCGTCAGAGGAAAAGCCGAGAAGAAAGAAGTGCTGCCCGGGGTGAACGCTACCACCAACCCAGTCTTGCTGGTCGAAGTACTGTCTCCTTCCACCGAGCAGGAAGACCTCTCCACCAAGCTGCACCACTACCGCGAAATGCCTTCTGTACAGCAGCTGCTGTTTATTCACAGTACGTCCATGCGGGTAACGAGCTACACCCGTGAGCCCGAGCAGGATGGCTGGCTGCTGCGGGATTTTACAGCTGAATCCGAGTCTTGCCCGGTACTGGGCGAGGGAGGTTTTCTGCTGCGGGACTTATACCGGAAGGTAACGTTCTGATGCTTTTCAATGCTCAGTTTACTACGCTCTTTTCGCTCACTGTTTTCTCCCTGTCAGAACCATGCATCCTTGCAGGCAAAGTCAAAAAAATATAAAAAATATAATCCAGCCCCTGAAGAATCTTCGTAGCTGATTCTGTAAGTCATTTTTTCAGATAAACCAGAATCATTATGACCCAAAAGCTACTTAGATCCTTAGTCGCATTGGTATTCCTTGCCGGTTTTACCCCGGCAAAAGCACTGAAAATACCAGTAGTTTCTGCCCTTGACAACGTGACGGGCTCCCTCCGGCTGGCCGTTAGCGCTGCTTCTTCCGGAGATACGATCTCCTTTGACCTGGCGCTGGATGGCGTTCCTGTTGTCCTTGCCGGCAGCGAGGTTATCATAGACAAATCTCTGACCATCGTCGGTAACGGCTCTGTCAATACCATGATCAGTGCCAACAACCTTAGCCGAATTTTTAATGTCTCGAGTGGGGCATCTGTAGTCATTCAGGACCTGATGCTGATGAATGGTAGCAGTTCCGGTTTGGGTGGTGCTATCCTCTGCAATAGTGCAGAATTGGTCCTTTCCAATACGGTTATTACGAATTCAACGGCAAGTGGAGCCGCTGCAACTGAAGGTGGCGGCGGTATCGCTAATGTGGGAGGCAATATTACCATTATCGACTCCGAAATCTCCAATAATACGGCATCCGGCATGTCTGGCAGTGGCGGTGGTATCCTCAACGATGCGGGTGCTACGCTCATGGTCGACGGCACTGAAATCACAGCGAATACAGCGATGCGCGCCGGCGGCGGTATCGAAGACAACTCGGGCGAAAGCACGGTCGTCACGCTTGTCGACGTCACCCTGAGCGACAACACCACTGGCAGCGCTCCGGGCAACGGCGGCGGCGTGCACATCACGGGCCCTGGCGATATGGACATCACGGGTGGGATGGTCACGGGCAACACCGCAGCAGCGGAGGGCGGCGGCTTATGGAACGGCGCGGGCCTTATGACGGTCACCAACGTAATGATCGACGGCAATACTGCAATGGGTAACAGCGGAGATCAGGGTGGCGGCGGCGTTTTCAACGCAGGCGGCACGATTGAGGTGATGACATCCACCATTTCCAATAATATGTCGACCAACATGAGCAACGGCGGTGGTCTTCACAATGATGGATCCGGTATGGTCACCCTGACGTTGAGCACCATTTCCGGCAACAGCACTTCCAACAACGGTGGTGGTATTGCCAACAACGGTACGCTGATAATCGAAGCCTCTACCATAGCCAATAACGCTGCTATGATGATGGGCGGTGGTTGCGTTCAACTGGAGGCAGGGAATAGTGCAGATTTCAGCAGCAGCATCGTTGCAGCCAACAGTGCAGATGGCACGGGGCAGGATGTAGCTGGAATGGGAATGATGACTTCCTCAGGCTATAATCTTATTGGAGAAGACGATACTGATGTTTTTACCGGATTGATGACCGATATTGTAGGAGGAGCAGGTATGCCTTTTGTGCCTAACCTCGCCCCACTTGCTGACAACGGCGGGATGACACCAACCCATGCGTTGATCTGCCCAAGCCCGGCAATTGATGCCGGTGCACCAGACAATAACATGCCCGATCAAACCGGCGCGATGGTGTTTGGCATGCAGAGAGACATTGGTGCTTTTGAATTTCAGGAGGAGTGCGAAATCACTTCCACTAACAGCGCTGATGGTAACCTCAGCGGCAGCTCCATCACCCCGAATCCATCTAAGATTGGCCATGTGCAGCTGAATATTCCCACCCACTTCGGTGATGAAGTTTCGGTTAGCATCCGGTCACTGGCAACCGGGCAGCTATTGAATACCCAACAGGTGTCTACAGGGCAAACAACATTGAATTACACTCAATTGAGCGCCGGAAGCTACCTGATTCAGGTACAGGCTAAAGGCGGATTAGAGTCCCATAGGTTGATTTTGGTGGACTAACTTCGGTTGTCCCCCACGCAATTAGCGATTGAATCATCATTCCCATTACGACGCGCCTTCTACTTCGTTTGACTTCCTGCCCGGTTGCATGACTTGCTGCCGGGCAGGTTTATTTTACAGCCCTGCGTTAATCAGGAAGGTCGCTGCGAAAGCTACAATCGCGTACAGCTCGGGGAATACCGCCAGTACCATCGTCTTACCAAATACATCGTAACCCGCGCCCACCCCGGCAATACCGTTGGCACAAATCCGGCCCTGCTGCATGGCAGAAATCAGGGCAACCAGCCCCAGTGCAAAACCCGCAGCAAATACTGCAATGCCCTGCCGCATGGTGATGTCATCCGTCAGTACACCGGAAGCATTAATGATAAAGAAGCCGGCAAAGCCATACAGTCCCTGTGTACTGGGCAGGGCACTTAGCAGCATGTAACTGCCGAAGGCCTCTTCGTTTTTCTTTAGGGCACCCACAGTCGCATTACCGCCCATGGAAACACCAATGGCGCTGCCCACGCCCGAAAGGCCAATCATTAATCCAATCCCCAGATAAGCTATTACAATCGCACTCATGTCTTTTATTGTTTTTCTTTTGTTCGCGTTTATGATTCCTGTTGCCGCAGCGGGTCGTAGGGTTTCCCTCCGCCCTCAAAGCCGGCATTTTTGTAAAATTCCACAAAGGTGAGGCGCATCGGGTGAACGAAGGCGCCCAAAGAGGCAATCAGCAGGTTGGCGGTATGCCCGACGAGCAGGAACACCACAAACAGGATCGGGCCTACAATTTCCATAGAGCCCTTGATCTGCAGGCCGATATCATTGACGACCAGCCCGAGGATGGCACTAGCAATACCCAGCGCAAAGAGCCGAATATAGCTCAGCAGGTCCCCAAAAATGCCGGTGATGCCGTACAAAGCCCATGCGCCGCTGCCAAGCCGGCTGAAGAGGCCGCCTTCCGGGTCACTAAAGAGCAGGATCAGCCCTACTGCTGCCCAGGCGGCATACTGTGAATACGGCAGCAACTGTTTGGTCAGCCCAATGTCCGCCAGGCTCAGCACCAGCAGTATCCAGCCCACCGGCGCTATGCCGTGCATCCAGCCGTACTGTCTGCTCTTATTGACGGCTTTCACACCCAGCCCAAAGAGAATCTGAACGACCCCCAGGATAAGGGCGAGCTGAAAAGCCTGATCACTGTTCAGCATAATTTCCCGGATATTGCCCAGCCAGGCAAACTGATCCTGAAGGAGGTTGACGCCGAAGACCGTGCCGGTGAGCACCCCGAAGAGTACCGTAGCAACGCCCAAAAACTGCACGAGCGTCAGCGTAGGCTTCATGTCTTTTGCTGCCCGGAATTTATAGACGGTAGCGCCCAGCAACAGCACAATGCCGTAGCCCGCATCGCCGAGGCAAAAGCCGAAGAAGAGCAGGAAGAAGGGCGCAAAATAAGGGGTCAGGTCCATCTCCCCGTAGGAAGGCAGGGCAAAGAGCTTGGCAATCGGTTCAAATAACCGGCTGAAGCTCGAGTTTTTCAACAGAACAGGTGGTTGATCGGCAGGCTTGGGCTGCTCGGTCAGGAAGGGGATATTTTGTTGTTCACAAAGGGATTCTACTTCCTTTGTTTTGGGCTTCGGCGCATAGCCTTCCAAAAGCATCAGCTGCTCATCGGCTTCCCGCCGGGTATGCTCAATGACACTCATCAGCTGTGTAGTGTCCTGCAGGTCGCGCAGAGCCGTTTGCAGAGCAGGTATGCCGACTTGTGCCAACCGGTCCAGGCGGGCATTGATATCAGCGATGGAATTGTCTAGCTCTTTCTGCCGGGCCTGAAGCTCCACCGTCCCGTTTTTGGGGTCGGGGATCATCTCCACGCCGGGAATTTCAACGGGCGCTTCCGCCTTGGTAATGCCTGCAAAGTAGGAATTGGCGCCCAGGTTGCGCAGATGGGCAATGGGGTATTCTTTCGCCCAGTCCGGATTGTATTTTTTGGTGGGGCAAACCAGGAACTGTACTTCCAGCCCGGCGGCTTCCAGCTTTTTAACGGTCTCGATGGAAAAGTCGCCCCAGGGCTTCAGAATATCAAATTCCTTGCGCACGGTGGCGCGTTCCTGCAGGAGTGGCTCGAGGCGGTCGGTCAGGGTTTGGAATTCCGCAGCTACCGCGTGCCCTTCCTCTGCGGTGGCGGTGCGTTGTTCCACATCCACTTCCCGCTTTTCCAGGGCTTTCAGCACCTTTTGGAATTGCTGCTGCAGCGCCAAACGGTCCATTAGACCGGACGAGCGTTCGCCTTCCTGTTGCTGCACGTGCAGTACGCCGAGCTGCCGCAGCCCCTCCAGGAATGCCGTGTATTCGGAGTGGTGGACGAGGAACAGGTATTTTTGCATCGGTACAATCATAAGGCATCGCTGTTGCTGCGCTTTTTCACAATCTTCTGGGCGGCTTTCGCCAAATTCTCTTCATCTTCCAGATAGCGCTCAATCTTTCGGATGGCATCTTCATAACCGGGAATCTGTACTTTCTCGTACAGGTTGACCTTTTGGGTGGTCTTCTTTCGGGCAAACTCCAGGCGGTCCATTTTCTGCAGGATGACTTTGCGGCGCAGCGCGAGCTCTATCCACTGCTTGAGCAGTTCCATCCCCGCCGGAAACCAGGCGGGCCGGTTGAACAGGCTGAACGGGTGGCGGATGAACTGTATGTCTTTGAGGACCGGTGTGGCTACGCCGGCGACCTTTTGGCTGCCCATTTCCACGGATTCCACCTCCAGCAGGTTGAAATCAAATTCTTCCCAAAGCCCGGCCATACTTTCGTGCCGGTCAATCGTCTGTTCCAATTCTGCGGCCACCTGCTCCGCTTCCTTACGGGCTTTTTTGACCTCCACGCGCAGGGCTGCCTCCTTATTCTTAAGAATAGGCAGGGCATTCTCACGAATCTTGAGCTGCTTCTTGAGGTGCTGCAGGGACGTCTTGTTATATTGGAAAGCGATTGCCATAGCTCATTATTGGTTTTCAGGCCAGTATTGGTCAGTCAGGGATTGCTTAATGCCCACTTCAGCTTTGGAGAAGTGGGCGGCAAATAGCTGCCAGGCCGTATCCAGCATTTTGTCCGTATCAATATTCACGTCGATAGCCAGGAGCTTATCGGAATATTCACGGGCAAACTCCAGGGTTCGTTCGTCGTAGTTGGTCAGCTCGAAGCCGTTCTCCAGTTTGGTACGGGCGTTGGCGGCATCGGCATAGAGGCGCACAGCTGAGTTCATCACCTGCGGATGGTCTTCCCGGGTCTTCTTGCCAATTACCAGCTGCTTGAGCCGGGAGAGGCTCCGGAAGGGGTCTACGATTACCTTGCCAATGTCTGTGTCGCGGCGCAGGAAGAGCTGCCCCTCGGTGATATACCCGGTATTATCCGGAATGGCGTGGGTGATATCTCCACCGGAAAGCGTAGTCACGGCTACAATCGTAATGGAACCGCCATCTTCAAACTGCACGGCTTTTTCGTATAGCTTGGCCAGGTCACTGTACAGGGAGCCCGGCATGCTGTCCTTGGACGGGATTTGATCCATACGGTTGGAGACGATACTCAGAGCATCGGCGTAGAGGGTCATATCGGTGAGTAGCACCAGCACCTTTTCCTTTTTCTCCACGGCGAAGTATTCCGCAGCGGTCAGTGCCATATCGGGTACGAGCAGGCGCTCCACAGTCGGGTCTTCGGTGGTATTCACGAAGCTGACGATGCGGTGGAGGGCGCCGGCGTTTTCAAATACACTTTTGAAGTAGAGGTAGTCATCGTTGGTCAGCCCGATACCGCCCAGCACAATTCGGTCGGCAGCGGTACGCAGGGCCACGGTAGCCATCACCTGATTGAAGGGTTGGTCGGGGTCGGCAAAGAAGGGGATCTTCTGCCCGGTGACCAGGGTGTTGTTGAGGTCGATACCGGCAATACCGGTGGTGATGAGCTCCGAAGGCTGTTTCCGCCGCACGGGATTTACCGAGGGCCCGCCGATTTCCTGTTCCTTCCCTTCCACCTCCGGTCCGCCGTCGATGGGGTTGCCGTAGGCATTGAAGAAGCGTCCGGCCAGGGCCTCGCTCACCTTCAGGCTTGGGGCTTTGCCCAGGAAAATGACCTCGGCATTAGTAGGTACCCCTTCCGTGCCCGCGAATACCTGCAGGGTGACTTCGTCGCCCATAATTTTTACCACCTGAGCCAGTTGCCCGTTCACGGTGGCCAGTTCTTCGTAGCCAACGTCCGTAGCACGCACCGTACAGGTCGCTTTGGTGATTTCCTCTACCTTGGTGTATATCCTTTGAAATGCGGTGGGCATGATGATTCGTTTTTTAGTTTGCTTGTTTACGCTCAGCCAGGGTTTCTTCCAGCTCCTTCATATTCTGGTTGAAGGCTTCCGACTCGAACTCCGAGTAGTTCATCTGTTTCATGGCATTGATAACCCGCTTGAAGTAGGGGTTGATTGCCTCGTAGCCCTCAAAGCTCAGCGGCGTAGCTACCACATCGAGCACTTTGTTGACCATATACTGCTGCCGGTCCATAGGTGTGCGGGCATCCACCTCGTCGAAGGCGTTTTGTTGGAGAATGATCTCGTCCACCACTTCAGACCTCCAAAATACCAAGTGAGTATCAATGGATACACCGTCATCACCAAGGATATTGATCTGCTCGGCGGCTTCCTTGCCCCGCAGCAGGATATTCTTTAGCTCGTTGACCTTTTCGGTCCAGCCTTCTTCAATTTGCTCGTTCAGGACCCGCTGTAATTCGGGGTATTCCAGGTATTTGGAATAGCTTTCGATGGGGTCAATGGCCGGGTAGCGCTTACTGTCGGCCCGGGACTGGGAAAGGGCATAAAAACAACGTGCCACTTTCTTGGTCGATTCCGTCACCGGCTCCTTGAGGTTACCACCGGCAGGAGATACCGTACCGATGAAGGTGATCGAGCCGGTCTCTCCGTTATTGAGGTACACATAACCCGCCCGTGCGTAGAAGTTGGACACGATAGCCGGAAGGTCCATCGGGAAGGCATCCGGGCCTGGTAGTTCCTCCATCCGGTTCGACATTTCCCGGAGCGCCTGTGCCCAGCGGGAGGTGGAGTCGGCCAGCAGCAGCACTTTCAGCCCCATTGAGCGATAGTACTCGGCAATCGACATCGCGGTGTAAACGGAAGCTTCCCGTGCCGCCACCGGCATATTGGAGGTGTTGGCAATAATGGTGGTCCGCTCCATGAGCTTACGGCCGGTCCAGGGGTCTTCCAGCTCGGGGAATTCCACGAAAAGGTCAACTACCTCGTTGGCACGCTCGCCACATGCGGCCACAATTACAATATCGGCTTCGGCCTGCTTGGAGATCGCCTGTTGCAATACGGTCTTTCCACTGCCAAAAGGGCCAGGGATGAAGCCCGTACCGCCCTCCACCATAGGGTTGAGGGTATCAATGGTACGCACGCCGGTTTCCAGTAGTTGGAACGGGCGTGGTTTCTCCCGGTACGCCTTCACCGCCTGTTTTACAGGGAATTTTTGGAGCATGCTCACTTTATACTCGGTCCCGCGCTCATCTTTGAGCACAGCAATGGTATCCTGAACTTTGTAGTTGCCGGCCGGCATCACTTCCTCCACGGTATAGCGCCCTTTCATTTTGAAGGGTACCATAATTTTGTGGGCAATACCGTTTTCGTCTACCTTCCCGAGCCAGTGCCCGGCGGTGGCTTCGTCCCCGGCTTTAGCCAAAGGTTCGAAAGCCCATTCCTTTTTCAGGTCGAGGGCGGAGGTGTAGTCGCCCCTTTGCAGAAAAATGCCGCTCATGGTGCTCAGGTCGTGCATTAGGCCATCATAATTGCAGGAAAGAATGCCCGGGCCAAAGGTGGCCTCAAGCATGTGCCCTTCGAAGCGCACCTCCATGCCGGGCCGGAGCCCTCGGGTACTCTCAAAAACCTGCACATAGGCTTTGTCGCCCATCACTTTAATGACCTCTGCCATCAGGGAGGTATCACCGTGCTGTATGAAGCAGATTTCGTTTTGCCCAACCGGGCCGTCCACTTCCACGAGGACGAGGTTGGAGATGATGCCGTTGACACGGCCGGTGGTATGTTGCTGCGTTGCCGTCATGAGCGTTCTATCTTTTGTTCCATTTCGGAAATGAAGCTGCGTACCCGTTCCTGCCCGGCCTGCGGGTCAAGAGAAAGCCACCGCTGCAGCATACGGAGCTGCAACAGATAGCCCAGCACCACTTCTATGGTGAAGTAGTGGAAGGTCAGCTGTTCGTCTATATAATTCCACTGTACGCGGTCGATATCCTTTTCGCGGATCATGAGGTCCTCGCGTTCCAGTTGATTGAGTAGTTTCGGTAGGTAGGGGTAATCGGTGCCCAGCCCAAAGTCGCGGGCGCGGGATTTTTTCAGTGCCTCAATATTTTCGCCCTGACCGATTAGTTGCCCTTCGCCCTGTAGGGCATAATGGCGGATATTCCAGGCCGCCAGAATATTGCGCAGCCCGCGCTCAATTACCAGCCAGTCGTGGAGGAAGCCTTCCGTTTGCCGGAGTGCGGCCCCGTAGTATAGCCCGGATAACTGATTGGTCCAGCTTTGCTCCGGGTGGATGGGCTGCTCGCTTTGGTACGCCCGGTAAAACCGGTGCATGTATTCTGGTAGCCCGTTTTCTGCCTTGAGGGCTTCCTGCATTTCCGCTTCTGAAAATTGCCCCAGCGTATCCCAGTCGCCAGACTGTTCTCCCAGGAGCAGGAGCAGGTTGCGGTTGTCGTGGGGGCGCAGCAGGATGCGGACGAGTTTAAAGTCATCAGGCTCAAGCGCCTCTTCCAACTGCGCCATAAAGTCCACCATGGTATAGGGCGCCCGGCTTTGGTCGAGCACCATCTCCGGTAAACTGGAGATGAGGTAGAAGTAATCGCGTTTTTGCAGTTGGCTCATGTTTTGCTTTGTGCTGGTGTATAAAATCTAGCCTTCGCCGTATAAAAGGGTTTTGGTCCGGGGCCGCAGGAAGTCGGCAAAGAAAGCCTGAAAATCTTCTTCGGTGAACGACACCACATAGCTGCCATTTGCCGGTCCGATACGGAAGCCTTCTGAAAGGGAAGGCGCAGGTTTGACCACAAGGCCCTCCTTCAGGCTTTCCTGAGCCAGGGCGGAGAAGAAGTCAAAAAGCTCTTTTTCCCGCTCCGGCGAGAGGTGCAGTGCTGCGCCCTGCTCATCCTTCTGCCACTGTTCGATCAGTGACTGTATCACATCCTTGAGAAAGGATTTATCACTAAAAGCGGCCTGCGTTGGGGCAGTTGTCGCTTTTGCAGTGACCAATTCTGTAATGCGCTGCTGCAGGGCTTCCACCGTTTGCTCTGCGGATAGCTTCAGCTCAGAAGTGACGTTTCGTTTCAGCTCCTCTGCGTCCTGTTCGGCCTGCTTACGGATTTCTTCGGCATGGCGCTGCGCAGCAGTAACGATGTCCTCGGCTTTTTGCTCGGCATCGTTGATGAGGCTGTTGGCTACCTCCTGCCCTTTGTCTACGCCCTCCTGCTGAATCTTTTCGAGTAGGGATTGAAGCTTTTGTTCCATAATATTGGTTGTCTTGCCGGGTGCTATTTCTCGAGCACCGCGGCTTTGTTGTATTCAAAATTCATGCGGGCAATGTGCTCGATGGAGATCTCCTGCGGGCATTCGACCTCACAGGCTCCGGTATTGGTACAGTGCCCAAACCCTTCGGCTTCCATTTGCGCGACCATCTTTTCTGCCCGTTCGGGAGATTCCGGCTCGCCCTGTGGCAGCATAGCCAGGTGGCTGACCTTTGCGCCGGTAAAGAGGGCAGCAGAGGCATTTTTGCAAGTCGCCACACAGGCACCGCAGCCAATGCAGGCGGCAGCATCAAAGGCATCCTCCGCGGTTTGGTGCCCGATTGGAATGGCATTGGCCTCGGGCGCATCACCGGTACGGGTGGAAATAAAGCCCCCGGCCTGAATGATGCGGTCAAAAGCGGAGCGGTCGATGCGCAGGTCTTTGATCACTGGAAAAGCGCTGGCCCGGAACGGCTCTACATAAATAGTGTCCCCATCCTCAAAGTGCCGCATGTGCAGCTGACAAGTAGTCGTTGCTGACATTGGGCCGTGTGCCCGCCCATTGATGAAGAGCCCGCATTGCCCGCAGATGCCTTCCCGGCAATCGTGGTCAAATTCTATGGGGTCATCCCCGGAGCGGATCAGTTTTTCGTTCAGGACATCAAGCATTTCGAGGAAGGACATTTCCGGGTTGACATCCGGAAGGTTGTAGTCCACCATTTTGCCTTTTGCCTGGGCGTTTTCCTGCCGCCATATTTTCAGTTGTATCTTCATTACTTGTAACTTCTTACGCTAGGTTGAATGGTTTCAAACTCCAGTTCTTCACGATGGAGTACCGGCTCCTGATCCGCGGCCTCATATTCCCAAACGGATACGAATTGGAATGCTTCGTCCCGACGTTCGGCTTCGCCCTCTGCCGTCTGAAACTCCTCCCGGAAGTGAGCCCCGCAAGACTCGTCCCGGGTAAGGGCATCGTAGCACATCAGCTCCGCCAGTTCGAGATAGTCGGCAACCCGGCCGGCTTTTTCCAGCTCGGTATTGACGTGTTCAGAGGTGCCGGGTACGCGGAGGTTTTCCCAAAAGTCGGCCCGTAGCGCCCGGATTTTTTCGATAGCGCTTTCCAGCCCCTCTTTTGTACGCTGTACTCCGCACTTATCGTAAAGCAGCAGGCCCAGTTCCTTATGGTAATCGGTAGCAGTACGGTTGCCTTTGATGTCGAGGAAACGTTGCAACTGCTCCCGGACCTGCGTTTCTGCTTCCGCGAAAGCGGGGTGATCAGTGCTGATCTTGCCCGCCCGCAGCTCATCCGCCAGATAGTTGCCGATGGTGTACGGCAGAATAAAGTAGCCATCCACACAAGCCTGCAGCAGGGAGTTGGCTCCCAGTCGGTTGGCCCCGTGGTCGGAGAAGTTGCACTCTCCGATGGCATAGAGCCCCGGAATGCTTGTCATGAGCTCATAGTCCACCCAAAGCCCGCCCATAGAAAAGTGGGCAGCCGGGGAAATCATCATTGGCCGTTGGTAGGCGTTATGCCCGGTAATTTTCTCATACATCCGGAAGAGGTTGCCGTAGCGTTCCCGGATCGTATCCTCCCCGTACTCCTGAATGGCGTGGGCAAAGTCGAGATAGACCGCGTTGCGCTGCGGGCCGACGCCAAATCCGGCATCGATGCGTTCCTTAGCAGCACGGGAAGCGATGTCCCGGGGTGCGAGGTTACCAAAGGCCGGGTAGCGGCGCTCCAGGTAATAATCGCGCTCGTCTTCGGGGATGTCGCCTGGTTCGCGAGGGTCATTTTCTTTTTTGGGCACCCAGATGCGGCCGTCATTGCGCAGGGATTCCGACATCAGGGTGAGTTTAGACTGATAGTCGCCCGATTGCGGCAGGCAGGTGGGGTGGATCTGTGTCCAGCTTGCGGAAGCAAACCCCGCGCCTTTTTTATGCGCCCGCCAGATGGCCGAGCCGTTACAGCCCATCGCCAGGGTGGAGAGGTAGTAAATTTTGCCATAGCCACCGGTGGCCAGCACGACCGCATGAGCAGCGTGGCGCTCGATCTCACCGGTGTCCAGGTTGCGGGCGATGATGCCTCTGGCCTTGCCATCGATGAGTACGAGCTCCAGCATTTCGTGACGGGAGAAGAGTTCGATATTGCCCTCGGCCACCTGCCGGTTGAGGGCAGAATAGGCCCCGAGCAGCAACTGCTGCCCGGTTTGGCCTCGGGCGTAGAACGTACGCCGGACCTGTACCCCCCCAAAGGAGCGGTTGGCCAGGTACCCACCGTACTCGCGGGCAAAAGGAACGCCCTGCGCGACAGCCTGATCGATCAGGTTGGCAGAACATTCTGCAAGGCGATAGACATTGGCTTCGCGCGCCCGGAAGTCGCCCCCCTTGAGGGTATCATAAAACATCCGGAAGGCGCTGTCGCCATCGTTCTGATAGTTCTTGGAGGCATTCACACCACCCTGTGCTGCTACGGAGTGTGCCCGGCGGGGGCTGTCCTGGAAGCAGAAAGACTTGACTTTATAGCCCATTTCCGCAAAGGAAGCAGCGGCAGAGCTGCCTGCCAGGCCGGTGCCCACGACGATGATGTCCAGTTTCTTTTTATTGTTGGGGCTCACGAGGCGGCAAGTCGCTTTGTAGCGGTTCCATTTCTCCTGTAGCGGGCCCTCTGGTATTTTCGCGTCTAATTTCATGGCAGGGGCTGGTTTTGGATGAAGTACATGTAGATGGGGATGATGGTAAAGCCGGCGGTTATAATAAAGGTGTACCCATAGCCGGCCCATTTGACCCAGCGGTTGTATTTGCTGTGGTATAGCCCCAGGGTTTGAAATGCACTATGGAAGCCGTGCAGCAGGTGGAAACCCAGCACCAGCATAGCCGCCACGTAAAGGGCAACATACCATAACTGCTGGTAGGCAACGGCGACTATAGTATAGAGATCCTTGCGCCCTTCAGCATCCAGCGGCATTTCGGTGAACTTGTACTGAAACCAGAAGTCGCGCATGTGGATGATGATGAAGGCCAGGAGCAATGCCCCCAGCACACCCATATTGCGTACGTACCAGGGCGTGACCTGTCCCCGCTTGTCGTAGGCATAGCCTTGTGCGCCGCGTGCCTGTCTGGCCCTAAGGGTCAGGATCAGTGCATATACCGCGTGGGCGATGATACTGGCGTACAGGGCGTAGGAAACGATCTTAATGAAAATATTGTGGGACAGCAGCTCTGAGTAGTGGTTGTACTGCACCTGAGCTTGTTCGGCGGGCAGAAGGAGCTGTAGGTTGCCGGCAAGGTGAATCACTAAAAACAGGCACAGGAACAATCCGGTGAGCGCCATAAGGTTCTTACGCACGACGCTGTCCCTGAGGAATAGGCTTCGGCTCATGTTTTGTTTGTTTTGCGATCTAGGAAAAGAGGTTTTTCGTTCTCTTTTCGTTCTGGACTTAAAGCTAAGGGCCATCGCTAAAAGGGGGGGTGATAATTGTCATCACAGGGGGGTGAGAGTTGTCAAAAACCAAAAAAAACATGGGCGCCTGCCTTGAAAATATAGAGCACTTTAGTCGTGCGCGCGTTCGTCAACTCAGGCTGTATCCGCAGGAGCAGCGGAGACCGTGCATTACCATAGCATACCTAAGGCTGATAAGCCCCAACGCTGGAAGTCTGTTGTTGGAAATCAATGAAAGCGGATCCGGCACTCCGTCCACCCATTGGGCAGGGTTTCCAGCTCACAGCGGCCACCATGCTGACGGGCAATTTCCTTGATGAGGGTCAGCCCTATGCCCTGTCCTTCGGGCTTGGTGCTGTAAAAGGGGGACATCCATTCCCGTTCGGCACCGGGAGGGAGCCCCGGCCCGTTATCCGCGACGATGATTTGTGCCGGGCTGGCTGAGAGGATCAGCTTTACCGTGCCGCCCCTGCCTAACGATTCCAGGGCGTTTTTGACCATGTTGACCAGGGCTTGTTCGATTTGCTCTTCGTCGATTTCAAGGCGAATGGGATGATCGGGCACCACCAATTCCAGAGCGGTACTTTGTCGTTGTGCCAGGGGGAGCATCAACTGCTTTACGCGCTTCAGTACCTCGCCTGCAGCTACCCACTCCCGATTGGGCTCGGGCAGGCGGACGACCTCAGCAAAGTTGCGCATAAACTGATTGAGCTTCTGATTGCGCTGATGGGCAACCTCAAGCGAGGCTTTAATATCTTCGGCAAACTCGTCACCGGGCACTTCAGGGTAGGCTTCAATGGTACTCTGCAGAATGGAGTTGATGGCACCAATGGAGTTGTTGACCTCGTGGGCCATCATGCGGATGACTTTGGCGTACGCCCGCTTTTCGGTGGCCAGCATTTCTTTGGATAGCTCCTGTATCATGAGGAACCTGCGGTTAAAGCCCCGGTGGACAAACTGCACCACTTCACATCGGTAACGCTCCTGCCCTTTTCCGGAAAGAATACCCGATTGTCCGGAGTCCCACCCGGCAAGCTCCTTTAGCATAGGGTGGTTGATGGCTTCCAGCTTTTGCCCGATCGGCGGATTGCGCAGCCCCAGCAGCTCAAGCCCCATCGGGTTGATTTCCGTAACGTGCCCGTCGTAATCAAGGAGGACGATACCTGCCGGAGAGGCCTGTATCAGCCGGTCCAGAAAAAAGTGCTGCTCCTGCACCTGCCGCCGTTCCTCCCTGATGTGGTCCAGCATCTGATTGTAGACCTTGACCAGGCGGTCCATCTCTGCAGAGCCCGTAGGCCGGAAACGGACGGAAAAATCCTGGTCTTTGATTGCATCAATGCCCGTGCCCAGGAGCCGAAGCGGGCGGGTGAACTTTCGATACAGAATGTAGGAAAGCACGAAAGAGAGAAGCAACCCCAGTTCTACCAAAAGGAGCCAGGCTACCGTTTCTTCCAACAGCAGATACGCCAACAGCCCCAGCAGTCCATGCAAGAGGGCTATGTACAGGAAATACTGCCAGTTAAGTCGCATAGGGGATTCCGTATTTTTGTAACCGGCGGTATACCGCAGACCGGGTCAGCCCCAGGTCCTGAGCCACGAGGGTGATGTTGCCATCGTGGTGGCGCAGCGTCCGGCGGATCATTTCCACTTCCATTTCCTCCAGCGAGGCTTTGCCGACTTCGGGCAGGGGCAGGCCGCCCTGCAATTGGCCCGTTGCCGGCTGGTAGAGCTGCTGCAAATCTGAGGCTTCCAGTGCAGCCGTTCCGGAGACAAGCACGCTGCGTTCAATGAGGTTGCGCAGCTCCCGGATATTGCCGGGGAAACGCTGTTGCCGCAGCCATTTTTTGGCACCCGGGCTCAGGTGCAGTTCCGGGCGCTGATAATTGCGCTTGAAGGTTGCCAGAAAATGATCGGCCAGCAGGGGGATATCACCGGGGCGGTCCCGCAGTGGCGGCAGGGTCAGCTTGATGAGGTTGATGCGATAGAACAAATCTTCCCGAAAAGTCCCTTCTGCGACCATGGCGGAAAGGTCTTTGTTGGTAGCGCTGATGACGCGGCAGTCTACCCGGAGCGTCTCGCTGCTGCCCAGGGGCTCAAAGGTCTTCTCCTGCAGTACCCGGAGTAGTTTCACCTGATTGGGCAGGGGCAGGTCACCGATCTCATCCAGAAAAATACTGCCGCCATTGGCTTTGGCAAACCGCCCTTCGCGCTCAGCGATGGCATCGGTAAAGGCTCCTTTCTTATGCCCGAACAGCTCGCTCTCGAACAAGCTGGAGCTAATCCCCCCAAGATTGACCCGCACAAAAGGCGCCTGCTGCCGCTCCGACTGATAGTGGATGGCTTCTGCCAGGACTTCCTTGCCGGTGCCGCTTTCGCCCAGGATCAGCACACTCGCGTCCGTTGGACTGATGCGTTTGGCTACCGCCAGCGTCTCCAGGAAAGCCGGATCTTCACCTACGATGTGTTCAAAGCCTATATTAGAAGGTGTGGGTTCGTCTGCCGGGGTTTGCAAATCCAGCAGCGTTTTGATGGTTTTCAGCAGCGCTTTGTTGTCCCAGGGCTTGGCGATGAAGTCGCGGGCTCCGAGCTTCATACCCTCCACCGCCAGTTGGACGGTCGCCCAGGCGGTCATCAGCACCACCGGAATTTCCGGGTGTTTGGCTTGTAGTTGTTGCAAAACCCTCAGCCCCTGCCGCCCCGATGTGTCAATGGTGAAGTTCATGTCCAGGAGGATAAGGTGGGGCAGTGTTTTGGCCATCGCCTCCTCCATGTCCTGAGGCCGGTTGATGGAAGCGGTGCTGTAGCCTGCCCGTTTGAGCAGCAGCTTCATCGAAACGCAGACCGCTTCGTCATCGTCGATGATCAGGATATGGGCTGAATTGGGTTTCATAGGATGAAAAGTAGTTAAATTATGTGGAACAGGAGGCTTTTTTTACTCTTCGTGCAGCACAATCGCAGGCTGCAGTCGTCCGGCTTCCTGCGACGGATAGAAGGTGCAAAGCAAGACCAACCCAATGATGAAGGCTGCACCCACCCCCATGGCGACGTAGTAGTCAAAGGCTTCTATTTCACCTTCCAGCACACCCATCAGAGGGAGCTGTACCGCAAAGACAGCCCCGAGCAAAAGGGCGAGCAGGCTTACGATCATGATTTCTCCTACAAACTGCAGGCTTACTTCTGTCCGGCTCGCGCCAAGGGTACGCCGGAGCCCTACTTCCGCCCGCCGCTTACTGATGTTGTACCAGAGTACGCCAAACAGGCCCAGCGCTACGTTAAGCACCAGAAATCCGCAAATACTCAGCATACTGATCATAGGTACCCATACGCTGCGGGCAGCCTGATCCCGGCTTTTTTGCAGGTGTTCAATGGTAAAGTCGCTCTTGCCGGTGACATCGGCGACGATGCGGTTGACTTCCTCCTCGAAAGCGACCGGTGTGCCCGGTGCGAGCAAAAGGTGAAGGTTGGGCATGTCAATAGCGGAGGAGGGCTCGTAGAAAAAGGTCACATTGTACTCCGGGGAGAAATCGCCGTGGTACTTGTAGTGGTCCACTACACCGACGATTTTATTTTCCCCGTCAATCGTGTACACGCTGTCCTGCAAATTGCGACCCTCAAAGCTTTCGTCGTATAGTTTTTTGCTGATGACTACCGGCTTGTACCTGGCGTCCCGGTCTGTTTCGTCAAACCAGCGGCCTTGTACCAGTTTCAGCCTGGCGGCATCCTTATAATGCTCATCGGCAAATACCAGGTGGGTTTGGATCATAAAACCGTTGTTGTCGTTGTTGGTCGACCAGATCGACCCGCTGAAGGGGCTTACATCACCACCGTAGGAGGCTGCTTCTATCTGTGGCAGGGCCAGTAGTTCCTCTCTCAGCCTGACTTTGGTTGCCGAGGCCGCCAGGGTATCTTCTGCATCGTAGAAATCCAGATGGACGATCCAGGTGTTTTCGGTTTCAAACCCCAGAGGCGTGCTGAACAGGCGCAGGTTCCGGGTCACCCAGGTCAGCACCAGAAAAAGGATGGCAAAGGCGAAGAAAATTTCGAGGAACAACAGGGCATTGCTCCGCTTCTTGTTCCAGACCAGTTGGAAAATATGGCGTATCATAGGTTGTTGAATTTTATGGCGTTCACGATATGAAGTTTGGACATGCGGTAGGCGGGCAGGAGGCCGGAAAGGATGCCAAATACCAGGCAGATCAGCAGGCTATACAGGAAGACAGCGGTGTTGAACTGCAGTTGGGTATCGCCCAGCACCTGACTGTCATTGACGAGGTAGATCAGGGCAAGGGCAAAGAGCCAGCCCAGGATACCGCCCAGGAAAGTCAGCACGACATTCTCAAACACAAGCTGTGCCAGGATGCTGCCGGAATGGGCGCCAAAAGCCTTACGCACCCCGATTTCTGCGGAGCGCTCCATGGCCCGGCTGATGTTCAGGTTGATGAGGTTGAGCGTGGGCAGGAGGATAAACAACAGCATAAGGCCGATGGCTACCAGGGTAAACATTTGCAGCGCGCCTTCCGGGTCGTCCTGTACCGGCATCATATAATAGGCATACAGCCCGATCACGGTAGCCGGCATGAGCTCCAGCTTGTTGTAGTCTTCCGGGTTAGGCAATGGGATACGGTCGGCTTTTTGGCGGATCGATTCTACGATTGTTGCGCGTGCCTGCGGGCTTTCTGCCAGAAAGACAGCTGCAAATGGGCCGTGGAAGCCAGTTTCCGTCAGTGCAGACCCTGACATCAGGGTGAGTGGCAGGTATACCTCTGAGGTCACGTAATCTTTGGAGTTGGAAGGCTGCTCCACGATGCCGATGACTTCCAGTTGTTTCCCATCCATCTCGATACTGCGGCCGACTACCTGTTCTGTTGTCCCAAAGTAATCCACGGCGGCTTTGCGCGACAGCACGGCTACCTGCACCTGCCGCTCCACTTCGGAAGGCTGAAAAGGCCGGCCCGCCAGGAATTTGAAATCGAAAATCTCCCAGTAGGTGGCGTCGCTGTACAGGGTTTTAAAGTTGAGCTTTTTGCCATTGATGAAAATATCAAATTGAGTGTCTGAGCAGAAGAAACTGTGTGCCTCCGCTCCCGGAATATCGCGCATGTAGCGGTCCAGAAAGGAATAGCTCAGGGAAGAGGAGGAGTAGCTGTTCTGCCGCTTCTTACCCACTGTGAAGGTGCTGTCGTAAGCTGGCTGCCCATCGAGCATCGTGGTGTCCACAGACCAGGTAGTGTCGGTCACCATCTGCTTCATGATGAGGCGGGGCAGGAGGACCATGCGGTCTTTTTCGGTCAGGGGCGGATGGCTGCCCAGCTCGGTCTCCAGGAAGGAAGTTGTCACCATCAAAATCATCAGGGTGAAGCTGATGCCAAAGAGGCTGATGAAGGTAAAGAACCGGTGCCGCCCCAGCACCTTAATCGCTAATTTGAAATAACTGCTAAACATAGGACTTGGTGTTTTTCGGTTTTAGGATACTTGCTGCCCATCAAAAAGGCGGACGAGGCGGTGGGTCTTGCGGGCCATGGTCTCATCGTGGGTGACCATGACGATGGTCGTGCCCTGTTCCTGATTGAGGCGCATGAGGATGTCCATGATTTCGTTGCCCATGGCGGAGTCCAAATTTCCCGTAGGCTCGTCAGCCAGAATGATGCGCGGCTGCCCGACGATGGCCCGGGCGATGGCTACCCGCTGCTTCTGACCGCCCGACAATTGCGAGGGGAAGTGCTTCATGCGGTTACTTAGCCCGACTTGGGTGAGGGCCGCTTCGGCCATCTGCCGCCGCTGCTTGCCCGATACCTTACGGTAAATCAGCGGCAACTCCACATTATCGATGACCGACAGCTCATTGATGAGGTGGAAGCTCTGGAAAATGAAGCCCAGTTGCTCATTGCGGAAGCGGGCCGTGGCTTTGGAGTGGTAATTGCCCACCAACTTTCCGGCAACCGTGACCTGCCCGGTAGTGGGCTCATCAATCATGCCCATGATGTTGAGCAGGGTGCTTTTGCCGCAGCCGGACGGGCCCATGATGGATAGGAATTCGCCCTCCGGAACTTCGATGTTGATGTTGTCCAGGGCAGTGGTTTCAATGACTTTGGTCTGATAGACTTTGGTGATGTTTTCAAGCTGTATCATGGCGTAGGTATTTTTGAAAATTTAAAATTCGATTAAAGTCAGCCGCTGCAGTTCGTAGTAGGCCTGCCAGTAGTCGCCCAGGGCGAAAATATAGGTGCGCATGGCCAGGTCTTTCTCCTGCTGACTGATGATGAGATTCGTGATATCAATGCCGCCGAGGCGGTAGCTTTCCAGAGCGATGCGGAAGCGCTCCTGTGCCAGGTTGGTCAGGGATTGTGCCAGTTGTACCTCCTGCTGAAGGTTTTGGACCTGCTGCAAGGTCTGCCGTACATCGGTCTGAAAATCCAGTTCTTCCTGTTGGACCTGCCGCTGCTCGAGTTCGAGGCGGGCCTGCTGCAGGGCTACGCGGCTACGCTGTGCGCCCCAGTCCAATAGGGGCACGCTGACCTGTACCTGTAGCAGCTGTTCGTTCAGGGGCGACTGGTAAATCTGCTCCAGGTCCTGAGCCGAACGGGTCCAGCCTACAGAAGCGATCAGGTCAGCCTGGAAGCCGCCCTGCCCTTTGGCGCGGGCCACTTCCTGTTCGGCTTCGAGGATGCGGCGGGCGTAGCGGTCGAGCTCCGGGCGGTTTTTGAATGCTTCGGCAATGGCTGCTTCCGGTTCAAGGGTGACTTCGGGAGGCGTGCCCGGGCGTTTGGGATAGGGCAGGTCAGCCTCCGGCGACAAGCCCAGGAAAGCCCGGATTTGAGCCGCCCGGTCGCGGTAGGTCTGCTCTGCATTGCGGCGGCTGCGCTGTGCAGAAAGCAGGCTGACCTGTAGTTGCATCAGGTCGCTGTCCGAAATTTTGCCCAGGTTATGTCGTTCCTGTGCGATTTCGAACAGCTCCTGATTGCTTTCCTGATTGGCAATAGCGATGTCGAGTTCCGTACGGGCATAAAGGAAATTAAAAAACAGTCGGGTGGCTGCGGTACGGATGGTAGCCCGGTCGGCGCGGTATTGCTTCTGCGCTTCGGTCAGGCGTACGGGCGCCAGTTGTTGCGCCCACTTTTGCTCGTTGAAGCCAAACAGGGGTTGTGCCAGCCCTATGCGGACGGGTATGCCGTTATAGAGGGAGTTATTCCCTTCAAAGTCGTCAAAGCGCTGCAGGTTGCTCTGCACAAACAGGGTGCCGCCGGTAGCCGGGATGGCCTGTGTGAGGCGGAGCCCCAGGGCGCTGTTGTTGTTGCGGATGGGCTGGAAGAGCACCGTGCCATTTGGCTGCACAATTTCACTTACGGTACGCTGGTAGTTGGGGAGATTGGCGCTCGCCAGGAGCTGCGGGCGTTGGCTGGCGCGGAACAACCGGAAGTCCAGTTCTGCCAGTTCCAGGTCTGTTTCAGCTTGCTGCCGGTCCAGGCTGCGCGCTTCAGCCAGTTGCAGGAAGGCTTCCAGTTGCAGGCTGTCCGGCAGCACCTGTGCCACAAGGGCTATAGGTAATAGGCTGAGGGAGAAGGCGATGATTCGTTTCATGGCTCAAGTTTTGATCGCTTGTGAATAGGAGTTGCAGGCGCTTATTCTTCCAGCTTGATCTGCTCCAGGTGTTCGTAGGCAGCCATATCGGAAATGATGACTTGCTGACCGGGCTGCAGGTCGGTTTCCAGCAGCTCCACGTAGTCGACGCTAGTGAGGCCAATGCGGGCTTCCGTGCGGCGGGCTTCCTTGCCGTCCACGACAAACAGCGGCTGTATGGTTTTGCCCCGGAAGGCCGGCCCGTTTTTCAGGCGCAGGGCTTGCTCACGGGCATTGGCAATCAGGAAGACCTCCACGCGGCGGTTGGGGCGCAGCTTGGGGTGGTCGGGCTCGTCCAGCTCGACGATGAAGGCCACGGTGTTGTTTTCCACTGCCGGCAGGATAGTGGAGATGCGCCCGTTCAGGTCCGTCTGATTGATGCGCACCCGCACCGGCAGCCCGATTTTGACCTGAGCGGCGTAGCGGTCGGAGCAGGTCGCTTCGATGCGGTAGCGCTGCAGGTCGGCCAGGCGGACCAGCAGTTCGCCTTCACTGACCTGCTTGCCGAGGTCTTCATTAATCCAGGTGATGACACCAGAGCGGGGCGCGATGACGCTCGTTTCCCGAAGCTTTCGGGAGAGCTCACTGCTTTTCTTTTCCTCCATGCGGACCTCCAGTTCCAGGTTGCGGTGGTCGCCGGGCAGGACCTGTTCGCGGAAGCGCAGTTCGTTGTCCAGTTTTTGCTTTTCCAGGCGGGCGATGTCGAGCTGCAGTTGAGCCTGATCGACTTCCTCCGGGGTAGCGGAGCCGATTTCACGCAGGCGCTTGGTGTCTGCCAGTTGAGCTTCCAGGCTGGAGATTTGCAGGGCTTTGATTTCGCTTTCGTAAGCCAGGTCCTGAATGTTTTTGTCGTACTCGTGCCGTAGCCGGGTGATTTTGTTCTTCTTCAGCTCCAGCTGATCGGCCAGCGATTCGTACTGCAGGCGGATGTATTCTTCGTCGAGTTGGAGAATGGTGTCTCCACGCTCCACCTGATCACCCGACTGCCGGCGGACCTCCTGAATAGCAGCGGTGACAGGGGCGGTGAGTTGCTGCTCAAAGGCCGGTACGACCAGCCCGGAAGCGGTGATGGCTTCTTCCACTTTGCCCACCTCAACGGTAGCGGTTTGAAAATCTTTGCGGTCCAGCTCTTTGGTGAGCATGCTACGCAGCACAAACAGGGCGCCAACTAATACAGCAATCAGCCCGGTAATGCGGAGGGCGTTTTTGCCCAGGCGGCGCTTTTTCTTGGTGTCAGATATTGGTCGGTCCATCTCTCAGGTATTGTTTTGCTGAGAGGGGTGCAGGAGTCGTGCCAAAAATAGAGGTGTTGATTAACAGGGTTTTACGCTTTCGGGTTTTTGCTACCTGTTCGATATCGGACATGGGGTGTTTGGAAGTGGGCGTTGGGGGGAGTTCAAACAACGTGGGATGGAAGCCTTAATTGGGTTTGCATAGCCGCCTTACCCACGCACCGTGCATCAGGCCTTCCATCTTTTTGAAGCATGCATTGAAACGCTTAACCATATGCTCACTGAGAGCCTCCGGTGAGCGCTGTTGTTAGTTACCTGCCTGTTATCACCAGCTTCTTCACGCCCGTCAATCCATCAACTCCTGTAACCCTGCAAAAGTAAGTCCCGCTGGGCAATGCCGCTGTTTCCAGCAACACATGCTGTGCGCCTTCTCCTGCTGTTTGCTGTAGTACCGGCTGCCCCTGAAGGCTGTAGAGG
>ENA-UENT01000185-UENT01000185.1-marine-metagenome-genome-assembly--contig:-NODE-185-length-45731-cov-5.658366_pt1 | contig 45731 bp, 41 predicted proteins | sample MGYA00237879_ERZ529330 | MGnify/ENA primary metagenome ERZ529330 (study PRJEB26372, sample SAMN05368345) | marine metagenome | biome: cultured habitat; feature: ocean water; material: water; isolation... | reverse complement strand
TTAGCTTCGCTGCTCCTACGGGGTGGGCGAAGCCTGCACCACTTCGCGTCATGTATACTTTAGAAGAAACATAGCAGACAGTGTGTGATGGTAGTCATCCCGGATTTTGGCCTCTGCCAGCGTCTGGGATGACTCATTTTAGAGAATCGTTGAGTACATATGTTCCCCACCAATCGTAAATACGGGCATAGTTGTCCGGTACGTGATCAACATCACAAAAAGCCTTGGTCGTGAACCGTATTTTTGAGGGAATGTATTATTATCGCAGTGATTCTTAAATCAAGTACGAGCAGCTGATGGAAAAGTACTGGGATGCATTTGTAAGTGGATATACTGGCTATGCCAACTACCTGTGGAAGGACATCACCAACCCTAAGTGGACGTCCTACTTCTACATGCTCATCTTAGTATCTGTCGTATTTTTCATTTTCGAGATACTGATTCCTTGGCGAAAGAAACAGGCGATCCTTCGGAAGGACTTCTTCTTGGACGCCTTCTACATGTTTTTCAACTTTTTCCTTTTCTCCTTAATCATTTACAGTGCCGCCTCCAACGTAGTGGTTGAGCTGTTTAATGATGGGATCAAAGCGATCACTGGTGGTTTCGATCTGCAAGCCAATAACCCCATGCAAAGCTGGCCGTATTGGTCAATCCTACTCGTAGGCTTCGTGGTTCGGGATTTTGTCCAATGGTGGGTGCATCGGTTATTACATCGTGTAGAATGGCTGTGGAATTTCCATAAGGTGCACCATTCCGTTGAGCAGATGGGGTTCGCCGCACACCTGCGTTATCACTGGATGGAGAATGTGGTATATCGTACTATTGAGTACCTCCCCTTGGCACTACTCGGTATTGGTCTGCACGACTTTTTCGTCATCCATATCTTCACCTTAGCCTGGGGTCACTTTAACCATGCCAATATCACGGTAGATGGTAGACTAACCGGGGGCATCATCGGCACATTAATTGGCCTGGTAGTCGTGAATAGCTGGCTCGACGTTGCCGTTTTACAAAACGCTACCCTAGCTACGCAAGCACTCGTATTTACAGCTATTGTCCTACTTGGCGTATTTGCTTTAGGCCCGATTATGCGAAAGCTCTTCAATAGTCCAGAGCTTCACATCTGGCACCATGCTCATGACTTACCGCATGAACATCGCTATGGCGTAAACTTTGCCTTGACCTTGGCGATTTGGGACTACCTCTTTGGTACTGCTTATTTACCGCACGAAGGGAGAGACATCAAGCTCGGCTTCCCGGGCGTAGAGGAATACCCCAGCTCATTTTTGGCCCAAAACATGGAGGGGCTACCTGGTTTCGACAAGTAATTACTAGTCTTTCTTAGGTTTTCAAGCCTGAAGAAGGATTCTTTATATATATTTATGAATATATTTTCATATAATTGTATGTTGTTTTATCCCTTCGTTGGGAAATCATCTACTGTCTAAACTTGAAAATCAAAACATATGAGTAAAAACGGAGTAGTAGCGAGCTGGGATGACTCCCCTGCTGGACGTCAAGTTCAATCTCGCTTATCAGAAGAAAGAACCCTTCTGGCCATTGACCGCTTGCTCGCCCGCCTGGATACTGTGGAAGAAGCAGTGAAAGGTCTGGAGCAAACCATGCACCAGGCCCCCGGCATGATTGCTATGGTAACGGATATGGCTGACGAAGCTTACCGCAAAGCAGACGCCAGCGGCGTCTCTATCGAAACTCGCCTCAATAACGCATTAGTCATGGCCGAAAAATTGACGCGGCCTGAGATGGTAACCAAGCTCAACGATCTTATTGCAGTAACGGACCAACTTCCAGGCCTCGTAGCCATGACTGTAGATACAGTAGATGAGGGCTTGCGCAAAGCCCGCGAAAATGGTCTGGAGCCAGAATCCCTCGTCGAGTGGGCAGGGCAATTTGGCACCGCCATGCGCGCGGCACAAAACGAGCCTACCAAAAAGCTTGGCCTGCTTGGTATGATGAGGGCCCTCAATGATCCCGATCGGCAAAAAGCAATTGGTTTCTCACTCAACTTCTTGAAGCACCTGGGTAAGCAAATGAAATAGGCTCGTACATCAGTCTTCACACATTTATTCCTAAAAAAATAACTACATCATAATGGCACATCATGAAGTAATCATTGTAGGCGGTGGCTCAGCAGGCATTACAGTAGCAGCCATGCTACGCAACCAAGCGCATCCACCAGCAGTAACAATTATCGATCCTAGCGAAAAGCACTACTACCAACCGATCTGGACCTTAGTAGGCGCTGGTGTTTTCCCTAAGGAGGTCTCCGAACGTAGTGAAGCAGACTACATTCCTCCTGGCGCAGACTGGATCAAAGATTCCGTCGCTAGTTTTGATCCCGACAACAATGCCCTGACCTTAAGCAGTGGCGAAACACATACTTACAATGCACTGGTGGTGGCTGCCGGTATTCAGATTAACTGGGATGCTATTCCTGGATTGAAGGAAAGTGTGGGGCAACCCGGTACTGGCGTGTGCAGTAACTATTCTTTTGACACAGTCGATGCTACCTGGGAAAACATTCGCAACCTCAAGAAAGGAACGGCCATTTTTACGCATCCATCTACACCCATCAAATGCGGTGGTGCCCCTATCAAGATCACCTACCTTGCCTCTGACCACTGGCGTCGGAATGGTTTAGGCAGTCAGGTCACCAAGAAATTCGTCAAAGGTGGTCCCGGCATTTTTGCCGTTAAAAAGTACGCTGATTCGTTAACCAAAGTAGCAGACCGCTACGGTGTAGATCGCGTATGGAATACAGAGTTGGTAGCGTTACGTCCGGATCAAAAACAGGCCGTATTCCGCCATATGGAAACGGGTGAGGAAACAGTAGAGCAGTACGATATGATCCACGTAACTCCACCGATGAGTGCCCCTGACTTTATCAAAAACAGCCCACTAGCAGCCGAAACTGGTTGGGTAGAAGTAGACAAAGAAACGACTCAACACGTTCGTTACCCCAATGTCTTTTCATTAGGCGATTGTAGCAACCTCCCAACCTCTAAAACCGGAGCAGCCATCCGTAAGCAAGCGCCCACAACTGCTAACAATGTCTTGGCCTTTTTAGCTAGTGAAGAACTGCCCAAGAAATATGATGGATATACCTCTTGCCCATTGGTTACCGGATATGGCAGCTTAATCCTGGCAGAATTTAACTATAACAAAGAACCCATGGAAAGCTTCCCATTTAACCAAGCCGAAGAGCGCTACAGCATGTACGCATTGAAGGCTTATGCCTTACCAAAAATGTACTGGCACGGCATGCTGCGGGGAAGAGAATTTTAGATGAAATGAAATAGAATTCACCATTTTGTACTAGAGGCAGAAACACCAGATGAGGCGTGTTTCTGCCTTTTTTCTTATTATAGTAGCGAACTTTATTACACCGAGACCATTACCTATCAAACTGTTTCCTCATGTCGGTAACTATTGGAGTTCTTAAAGAACAAAATGATCGGCGCGTTGCGCTCGTGCCTAAAAGTGCAGAAAAGCTGATCGGCCGTGGCGCCCAAATTCTCCTCGAAACGGGTGCCGGACAAGAAGCCGGCTTTGCCGATGACGATTACACTGCCGTAGGAAGTAAAACCGGTGACCGGGCTTCCGTGATTAAGCAAGCCGATGTTTTACTCTCCATTTATCCTGCTGATCGGGAAGAGCTCGGACAGTATCCTAAAGGAAAAACATTGGTGAGTCAGTTTCGCCCTTATTTTGACAAGGAGGTAGCTGGCTTCATGCAGGAGCGTGGGGTAAATGCTTTTAGCCTGGACATGATCCCGCGTACAACACTCGCTCAGCGGATGGATGTTCTCTCTTCCATGGCTTCCATCGCTGGTTATACTGCTGTACTGGCAGCTTCTCGAGCCTTACCACGATTCTTCCCAATGATGATCACCGCAGCAGGTAGTATCAAACCCGCCAAGGTCTTAATACTGGGTGCAGGTGTAGCTGGACTACAAGCTATTGCTACCGCAAAGCGCCTGGGTGCACAGGTTGAAGCATTTGATGTGCGTGCCGCAGCCAAGGAAGAGGTTCAGAGTTTAGGTGCTCGTTTTGTAGAAGTGGAAGGAGCTACCGACGACACCTCCGCTGGAGGCTATGCTGTAGAGCAAACAGAGGAATACAAAAAGCGCCAAGCCGAGACCATTCAGGCACATGCCCGCCAGGCTGATGTGATCATCACTACAGCTCAGTTGCGAGGTCGCACCGCTCCTATATTGGTAGAAGCCGCTACCGTAGAGCAAATGAAACCTGGATCAGTGATTGTCGACTTGGCCGCCTCTACCGGAGGCAACTGCGCGCTCACACAAGACGAAAAGACAATTGTCCACAATGGCGTCACCATCATGGGCTATTCTGATCTCTCTAAGGATATGCCACAGAACGCCAGCGAACTGTTCAGCAACAACCTGTACAACTTCCTGGAACTACTGGTGATCGATGGCAACTGGACCGTCGACATGGGCAATGAGATCATCAGCAACACCTTAATCACCCAAACCGCCACCTCCGAAGAGGAATAAATCTCCACACCATGGTATTTGATCAGTTAATTACCTTTTTTGATGAGCATCTCATTATGCTCTATCTGCTATTATTTACCATTATTCTGGGCTTTGAGATTATTGCAAAAGTGCCTACGGTACTGCACACTCCCCTAATGTCCGGTGCGAACGCTATTAGTGGCGTCGTAATCATTGGTGGTATCCTCCTGGTAAAGCAGGCCGCTCCTGACGACTGGTTCTTACTCGCTGGTGGCTCCTTGGCTATCGTCCTGGGGACTATCAATGTAGTTGGTGGTTTTGCGGTGACCGACCGCATGTTGGAAATGTTTAAGAAAAAGCAAAAGTAAGACCATGTTAGGAGCAGTAATCAACTTAAGCTATTTGATCGGTGCACTGGCCTTTGTACTAGGTTTGCGCCGCCTTAGTTCTCCAGACACCGCCCGTCGTGGCAATCGCTTGGCGGCGTTCGGCATGGGACTTGCAATACTCGCCACCTTGCTCACCCCCAATGCGCAAGGCAACGGTAATATCATCTGGATTTTAGGAGCCATTGTACTGGGGGGCCTTATCGGCTGGCGAGCTGCCCGCAAGGTGGAAATGACAGCTATGCCGCAGCTGGTATCTATCTTCAATGGTTTTGGTGGTGCTTGTGCCGTTGTACTGGCCGGCCTGGAATTGGAGCGAGTAGCTAGCGGTATGCAGCAAGCTACAACCAATGAGATGGTCATACTATTGCTAACCCTCTTCATTGGTGGAGTTGCCTTTACGGGTAGTATTCTGGCCTATCTCAAGTTGGACGGCAAAGTATGGGACGAGAAAATCACTCTGCCTCAGCACAGCCTGATTAATGGAATCTTCTTGCTTGGCCTATTGGCTTTCATGATCTTCTTGTGCTGGCAGTCCGCCTCTCTAACAGTAGTTGTGCTGATCATCTTTACCGTCTTAACGCTGATCTATGGCTTATCCTTTGTAGCGCCGATTGGTGGTGCAGATATGCCGGTGGTTATTTCTCTGCTCAACTCCTTCACTGGCCTCTCCGCAGCCGCGGCAGGTTTGATCTACAACAACCAGATCATGTTGGTGGGTGGTATCCTCGTCGGTGCCTCCGGAACGATCCTGACCGTGCTCATGTGCCAAGCTATGAATCGTTCGCTCATGAACGTTTTGATTGGAGGTTTCTCAGCTAGTGGTGGAGGTAGTAAAGCGAGTACAGATGGCGACCAAACAGTGGTTGAGGTTGGCTTAGCCGACTTGGCTATCCAGTTGTATTACTGCGACAAAGTAATGATGGTGCCAGGCTATGGATTAGCTGTGGCTCAAGCCCAAAAAGCTTGTAAAGAACTAGATGAACTTTTGGAAGCCAACCAGGTGGAGGTCAAGTACGCCATTCACCCCGTAGCGGGTCGTATGCCTGGGCATATGAACGTGCTCCTGGCAGAAGTAGATATTCCTTATTCTAAGCTGCTAGACCTAGAAGAAGCCAATGCCGAACTCAAAGATACCGACGTGGTAATCGTCGTAGGAGCAAACGACGTAGTTAACCCTTCCGCAGAGGATGATCCGGGAAGCTCAATCTACGGTATGCCGGTATTACAGGTATGGAACGCGAAGCAGGTAATTGTGCTGAAGCGGAGTATGCGCCCTGGTTATGCTGGAATTCAAAATCCACTGTTCTTCCACGAGAAGACTAAAATGCTATTCGGCGATGCAAAAGATTCTCTCACTAAACTCGTAGGAGAGGTAAAGAATCAATAATACATTACAAGACTGGCTCGGGCACCGCTTGTAGATCACCATCTACCCATTGCTGTCGTGCCCTTTTAGAAAACAGTACTTCTTTGGTGTAAAAGCTAAAGGGGCTGGTTTTGGCTGCAGCCTCTGTAAGCAAAAAGGCATCACAGGCTTGCTGGGCATTCTTGTAACTCCCCCTTTTTAAGAAAGCCCTACTGATTCGCATCCAATACACTGTAAGTGTCTCATGATAACCACTCTCATCAGTATTGGGTGTACCTACAGCTTCATTGTAAGCAGTTATCCCCGTCCGTACCTGCTGCAATGCTTCCGAATAAGGGTAGTGCCAATTGTACCAAAACGCAACCTGGATATGTGCAACGTGTGTCCACAATACCTTGGGGAGTTCACGAGCTTGGAATTGGGCTACGAGCACCTCTAGCTTTATTGGGTCCGATCCGTTTTGACTCATTGGTGATATTGATTTGGTTACTCCACTGCAAACAAGGGGATAACATTTGAAGAAGGCCGGAAATTCCGTTAAATTCCTGAAAGATTAACCTTTATAAGGTTGTATTTGACTGTTGTAAATCACTAAAAAGAACTTAAGCATGAAATCACCGACACTTCGGCGACCACCGTCGCCTGGCTTTGCTGTATCTACTAAGCAGCTATCTAAATTTCTTTCTTCTCTTTGTTTCTTACTCCTTCTGGCAGCCTCGACCGCAGGCGCGCAAGAAATCGAAATCTACGTTAGTGATGCTGGCGGATTTAACTCTCCAAACCCGCCTTGGCAAATACTGAAGTTTGATGAAAGTGGCGCCAACGCAGAAGTCTTCATCAATACTAACCTAGGTTGGCCACAAGACATCCTCTTTCTGGAGGATCAAGGAGTCGTTCTTATTTCAAACCTCAACACAGGAGTCATTAACAAACACGACGCGGAAACGGGCGATTACATCAGTGCGTTCGCAGGGGGTATTGGAGGCCCTACTCGAATGAAGATTGGAGCGGATAACCTCCTCTATGTATTGCAGTGGAGTGGCAACGGAACCGTCCGACGCTATCAACTCGACGGCACTTACCTCGGAGAATTTACCTCCGTAGGTGTAAATCAAAGTATCGGGCTGGATTGGGACAGTGATGGAAACCTGTATGTGTCCTCATATAATGGAAGGACTGTCCGCAAGTTTGACACCAATGGTAACGACCTCGGGCTATTCATCAGTAGCAACCTTTCCGGACCAACCAATATCTGGTTCGATGACAATGGCGACTTGCTCGTATTGGATTACAATGGAACTGCTGCTAAGCGTTTTAACAGCGACGGAAATTTCCTCAGCAACTTTGTCACTGGCCTCGGCAATGCCGAAGGGGTAGCATATTTGCCCAATGGTAATATCCTAATCGGCAATGGAGGCAATAGTGCCGTCAAAATGTATGATGGAAATGGGTCGTACCTATCTGATCTCATCAGCAGCGGAGCTGGAAACCTGTCCACCCCAAACGCTGTAATTGTACGAGATCGTACTGCGGTAAACACGGATGACTTCGCGACGGAAGAGAGGGTGCGTTTCTACCCTACTGTAGGTCGCAACTTTTATCTAGAAACGGAAAACCTTACTGATATTGAGCAGATCAACATCTATGATAGTAGCGGGCAATTGATAAGCCGTCTCGAATCAGCTCAAAGCTCACCAGTTTGGGATGCAACATTGGTACCAGAAGGTGTTTACTTCTTAGAAGTGAATTGGTCGAATGGCCAGCAGTACACGGCTAAATTGATTGTTCAGGATCAATAATCCTAACAAGCAACATCCCCTTCTTTGGGGTGTGGAAACAGGTCGCTCTCATCCTCGTGGGGGCGATCTGTCAAGCATTTGAAGTCCTTTTCGATGAGGATACTTAGCGACTCTCCGTCGGGAAGTTCATTGTTGGCACGTAGGCTTATCGTATTACTATCAGCCCAGTCTTGCACCATTGAACTTGGTAGCAGAACGAGTATTTCTTGGCCTGTCAGGGTAGCCTCGACAGCTGTCAGTTCCGCCCTACCTTCCAGGCTATATTGCAAGACCGCTCCTCCTGGGAAATGAGTATGAGCCTCTACCCTACCCTGTTCTGCCAGGGTACGAACCTCACTTTGAGAAAGTCTTAATCGTAGAGAATTATCAAGAATGCGCAACTTCATAAGCAATCACTACATGTTGCACTGGCAGTTCTCCAAACACTCGATGATGAGTGATACATCGCGCTCCTTCAAGGAGTATAGCATGCTACGTCCGTCACGGCGAGAGGCCAAAATACCTTTCAGCTTCATGTTCTGAAGGTGGTGAGAAGTCAGTGATTGCTCACTACCAAGCATGGTGCAAATCTGCGATACAGACAGCTCCGGATGCTGCTCCAAAATATGGACAATGGCCAAGCGTAACGGGTGTGCTACTACCTTTAGGATAAAAGCAATACGCTCCAGCTTTTCCGCCTCCTCTTGATTTAAAATATTTGCTTCGACTGCCATATTTGTAAATATATGATAATATTTTCATAACACGAAGCCACGAAAAATGGTTGGATTGCCCTTGATTATTTCTCGTCAATCCGAACTGGAACACCACTAAAAGCGAGGTTTCCGCTGAGTTTATCAACTGCATTTGCTGGCATCAGATCATTGATACTTACCCCTGCATGTGCGCCCGCTACTTCTAGTTGTACACCCTCGCGGGCATGCCCCCATCCGTGTGGTATACTAACCGTTCCCGGCATAATTTCAGCAGACACTTCTGCTGGCAATTGCACACTCCCTACCGGGGATGAAAGTTGTACTTTATCACCAGACTGAATGGAATGACGATGAGCATCATCTGGATGAATAAGTAGCGTACAGCGATCTCCTCCCTTCACCAATCGCTTACTATTGTGCATCCACGAGTTATTACTGCGCAATTGACGCCGACCAATGAGGCGCAAAGGAAAATCAGTAGTCTCCGCCACAGTGGCATCTAATTTAGCGCGCAGGCGATCTAGATCTTCTACCAAAGCAGTTGGTGCCAAATCAATTTTCTTGTCCTCAGTCGCTAAGCGATCGGGGAACACAGATTCTAGCGGGCCCAAATCTACCCCACTTGGGTTTTTCTGAAGTTGCTCCAAACTAAGACCAGTATCGCTATACTGACCTGACCGTAACCCCATATCTATCATTTGTCCTGGAGTCAGATTGGGAACAGCCGCACCATCTGGGACAAAGCGACGAGTCAGCTCTTGTAGAATCTCGTAATCGTGTCGTTGCTCTTCTGTTTTATCGAAGCACGGCTCCGAATAACGAGCTGTGTTCCTGATCGCCAGAGAATGGAAAGCGATATCATAATTACTTGTCTCCAAGCCCGAGGTAGGTGGTAGGATGATATCCGCGAAGCGAGTCGTTTCATTAATGTATATATCGATCGACACCATGAAGTCAAGATCTTCTAAAGCTTCTTCCAAGGCTTGGCCATCAGCAGTGGAAAGGACCGGGTTTCCGGCTACGGTAAGGAAGGCTTTGATTTGCCCCTCCCCTGGCGTCTTCATTTCTTCAATCATAGCCGCTACTGGTAGTTCGCCAAACCGCTCAGGGTATCCACTCACGCGGCTCGCCCAGCGATTGATTCTTCCAGCCCGCTTAGGCATGATGGTGAAGTTAACGGCCGGACTCGCGAACATGGCTCCGCCAGCCTCGTCAAAATTGCCACTTAGGATATTGATCAGGTTGATTAACCAGTTGCACAGCCCTCCAAAAGCTTGCGTAGAGACGCCCATCCGCCCGTAGCAGGCTGCTTTTTCTGCTGCACAAAACTCATGCGTCAAGGTGCGAATAGTATCTGCTGACACACCGCAAAATGAAGCAACGCTTTCGGGCGTATAAGCCTTTACTGCTTCGCGTACTTGATCCAGATGTTTTACCATATCCGATAGGCGCCCCAGCTGCACAAGATTATCTGCAAACATAACCTGAACCATTGCTAGCAAAAGGGCTGCATCAGTGCCAGGTTTGATAAAATGATGCTCACTGGCTTTCTGAGCCGTCTCACTCTTTCGAGGATCAATGACGACCACCTTCCCCCGTTCCTGAATAGCTCGCATTCGCTTGGCAAAATCCGGAGCAGTCATAATGCTACCATTCGACACCATAGGATTTGCTCCAAAGACTAGTAGGTAATCGGTACGATCAATATCTGGAACGGGCAAGTGAAAGTGATGCCCAAACATCCAATATGCGATAAGATGGTGAGGCAATTGATCGGCGGATGTTGCAGAATACAGGTTTGGGCTACGCAGGGCCTTCAGTAGGGGCGGTAAAAAAAGCGACGAGCCAACATTGTGGACATTGGGGTTGCCCAGGTACATGCCTACCGCAGCTTTACCGTACTGTTCTTGAACTCCACTCAATTTCTTAGCCACCTCATCATAAGCCTCCTGCCAGCTGATTTCCTCCCATCCGTTTTCTGTTCGTCGCACTGGCTTGCGCAAACGATCAGGGTCGTTATAAAGATCTTGCAATGCAATAGCCTTTGGGCAAATATGCCCACGACTTAAGGGGTCAGCCTTATCACCACGAATAGATTGGATCTCATCGTTTTCGTCGATTTCAATCACTAATCCGCAGATAGCTTCGCAAAGATTACAGGCACGATAATGAGTACGAGAAGCAGACATAGATAGTAGAATTGAGCTGAGTGGAAAGATAAGGGAATCTAAAATATTGCAATTCTTTCGCTATCTTGACCAGTATAGCAAAAAATGCTGTTTTTAAACATTCCTAAAACACCTCCCATATGAGTTTTCTCAAGGACCTAGTTACCCTAGATGTTGTTACCGTTACCGGTAAGTTTGTTCTCAAAAAAGAAGCCAAAACAGAAAGCCGTAGAAATGTTCAACGGCACATCATAGATTTCGACTCTATGTTTAACCAACTGGAAAATGGCTCAGTAGAAACAGACGCCGAAATGCGTATTCTCGCAGCTACGCGAATTGAAATTGATCGCGATACCTACCATTTTGTTAGTAGCAATTTGACCGAAGCGGATGAAGGCTTGGTGAAAATGCACTTTGATGCTGTTACAGCAGCCACTGAAGGACGTAGTGCGACCTTGGCTCGTCTGATGCCTCGCGGACTCAGAAGAGGTGATGACGCTAGTGGTGACAATGCATGAATGAACGGGTCAAGCACTTCCGAGACTGCTGCCGACTCCTCGACCAGGACAAGGAGGAGAGCAAGGCCGCAGCCGACTCCTTAGGGCAAATGGTCGAAGAGGACATGCCGCAGGAATACGGCATTCCTTACTCACCGGAAGGCACACTCAAGACCAATACGGTTCCAGACGAACAAGCTCGCCATTACCGTGGCTTGTGGCACGAACTGGTTCAACACCTGACGGACCTAGGGTACCTCAGTGATAAGGAGTTTGTTGCCTATCATAAACGTCGACGGTCGGCAGCAGATGATCCGGTTATATTATCCCCCGTTCTCAAGGCTGCTCGTACTTACCTGGCAGAAGAAGAGTGGCCAGAACTGGCGGAAATCTATACCGGCGACTTCTCCGACATTCAGTTGTATCATCTGGAGCAGTATCTGGGGCAATTGGTGGAGCGCATTGCTCGCTATACATCTTTTGATGGCGTCTTGCCTCCGCCTGCGGCATATCAGCTCGGCCAAGTCAATTGTTATGGCCGGTCTTTAGCTTATCGCCTGCGTACGCTGATCACCTTTGATAAAAAGCTGCACGATGTTTATGTCTGCACGGAGGCAGAGATCGGCTATTTATTCAATCTAGATCAGATTCTAGAGCTAGAGCTCTTAAAGAAGCCAGATCATGCCATAGACCTACAGATTCCGAAGCGGTTTTGGGAAATCATTGCCGATATAGATGTCCTATATGAAAAATTCCGTGATGCTAAACCTCCCGGAACACGAAAGCGGACGATTGCACTGGTCTATTCATTAACTGCAAATCGCAGTATGCAGGAAGCTGAAGTATCGCTCTCCGCTAGCCCTTCTCTAGGTACCAAACCACGTTGGACAAAGAATCTCGTTAAGGATAGCGAGCGAATCACCAGCCGCCCTTACAACTTTCTGGGTATCCGGATCCTGCAGGTAAAACTGTGGCAAACCAATTTTTACATTGGAGCTGTAGATGGTACCTGGGGAACAGTCTCGCATGAAGCTGTCGAACAACTAATTGCCCAGGAAAAGGAAATGCTTGCTGAGGAAAGCCCTCAGCTCAAACGCCGGCAGATAAAGGATCGAGAAAAGCTACTGGCTAGAGCGCAAACGAAGCTGCCAGGAGAATCTACCTATGTAGTGGGGTTAGCTCCACTGTACACTTTGCTCGCCCACTACCACAGTACAGCCAGTGCTCCGGAAGAAAGTGTAGAAAACATCCTCGAAGACCTCAAGAACCAAGATGGTGTTGACGATGAGGCCATCGACAAAAAGGTATTGCATGATGACGCGGTAGGCGAGCTCTATCCGGACGCTGCCAAAAAGCCGCGCCGCAGGGTCGCTTACACCAGAGTATCGTTCTGGCAAGGCATAAAGCGAGGTATTAAACGAATTGGCCGATGGATAGCCAAGACGATCAAGAAACTACTTGGCCCCATATTCGGTTTTGTAAAACTCATCCTTGGTCGGATACGATCCAGCATTCAACGGTTCTTCCGTGGATTCCGATACCTCGGCTATTTCTTGCTGGGGAAACCTATTGTGACGTTAGCTCGCCCCCTAGCAGAAGGTGGGGACCCTATGGTAATGGCCACAAAGTTTGGCCGCGACTGGGATGGCTACAACCTGATCAACGACGAAGCCCGCCCCGAAGACATCGACCGACATTCTGCGCATATTAAGGACATGAAGGATAGCATGTTCTATTTCATCGACAGCACGGTCAAAATCATCAAAGCCATTGGCAAGCTTACGCAGCCCGGAGGGTGGGTTTGGCTGGGGCTTAAGATTGCCCGGTTCTTGCTGGAGGAAGTTGTTGATATAATTGTTTAGAAGGTTAGAGAGTTAGGTGGTTTGATAGTTAGGTGGTTCAAAAAAGCTTGGGTGTCTTAGGTGGTTCAAAAAAGCAAAAGAGGCGAACGCCTTACGACATTCGCCCCTTATGATTCTAGTCCTGCGAATTGTTCTCGCAGTAAAAACTAGTTATTACTTCATCACCTTGATTGGAATACGAGCCATGGTATTCTCCCAACCGATTACCAGGTGAACGGAATCCTCAGCCTCTACAAAAGTCATAGAAAGTGCTTCCAATGTTTCTGGTGTTTTCTCAGTCTTAGCTGTGTACACCAATACATTTGCACTTGGGTCGTGGTTTGGAGGACCCCAAGACTGTGGATTCGTGTGAATCATGAATTCCCAGTTGTCCTCGTTCACTTTCGCGAAAAGACCGTAGCGTCCAGCATCGATCTGAGTACCGTTGATCTCTACATCCTTGAAGAATGTGATTTCCGTAGTTTCATTTGCACCTACACGCCACATCTCACCGTACTTCAACAGGTCACCAAAGATGGTACGACCTTTCATTTGAGGGCGGCTGTATACAACGCGTACTTGAGGCTCGTTAGCTTCCAACTCATCTTCTTCAACGAAGTTGCGTAGACGAGAGCGATTTGGGTACTGTACCAAATCCATTGGACTAGCGTTTTCGCCGTCCATAGAAGCAGGGTTAAGACTAATTGGCAAAGCTGCACGAGTCTGATCCCATTCGAAGACCATGTTTACGTTATTATCGTCCACCTTTTGGAAACCAATAGTGAAGAACTCACTCACTTCACCTACAGAAGTGGTAGGAACAGCTACTGCTACTACATCTTGTGAAACATCGCGATTAGCAGTACCTGCTATAAAGCGTTCTGTAGAAACCTTAATGATCCACTGATCAGGATACACCTGAGCGAACATAGTGTAAGTACCAGAAGGAATAGTAGTGTTACCAATCGATACTGGCTGGTAGAAGCTTACTTCTGTAGCCTCATTAGCTCCAAGACGCCAGTCTTGACCAAAAGGTACTAAGCCTCCGAAAATGTGGCGCTCTTTCTTCTGTGGGCGGCAGTACAATACCTTGATCATTTGTGTACGATCGGGATCATCGTCTGAGAGATAGTTTTGGAAAGCCGCACGGCGTGGGTAGTGAGCAGCGTCCATTGGACTTGCATCCATACCACCAAACTCAACTTCTTGAGCATTGAGTACAGTAAACATGCCTGCCAACAGGCATACCATAAGCGTAATTCTAACCTTCATATTGTTTTGATGATTAAGTGCTGTGCATTAGGAGCGTAAAACGTAGCTCTTTGACAGCCACTGGTTTAATGATTAGGTGTCTCCGCGGAGAATTCGAGCACAAAAATACTTATTTGCGCCTTATCCCGACGATTGGTTACCATTCCTTGAAGTAGGATATAAATATGATGCAACCGATCAGGATTTTTCTAAAAGCTGCAGTATAGGCACCTAAGTTGGATTACTTCAGTAAGACACATTTTACTTGCAAGAGTTTTCGCCAAGGCGACATTTTTATATGCTCTGCCGGTAGTTTGTACGCAAAGGCGCCTTACTCAAGCACCAGGTGCTGAGTTGAGATTACTACCGAATGGCCCAAACAAAAGAGCCATTCTTGAATTCAGACCAGACCTGGGGAATAATTTCTGTTAAAAAAGCATTACAACTAATAGACGCATTCATGCATCTCTCAATTAAGGTCTGCTTTTCGATCAAAGTCCTTGCTAAGCAAGCTGCTTTAAGTCGAAACGTATACCATTCGTTCATCTCAAATTTTCATCCATGAAAACACCATTAACGCCCCTCGCGCTTTTAATCGTTTTTCTCTGTGTACTTTCTCTTCCCCTTACTGCACAAGACCAAACATTGCCATTACCGACGCCTCCTGGCACCACGACGACAATGGAATTTGAAGAAACTACCTTTGATTTCGGTGATGTCGAAGAAGGAGAAATTGTCCGCCACGTCTTCACCTTCACCAATTCCGGAGATATTCCGCTGTATTTATCAGAAGCTAAAGGTAGCTGTGGTTGCACCGTGCCTAAATGGCCACGCGAAGCCATTGCCCCAGGTGAGACCGCTTCTATTACGGTAGAATTCAACTCCAAAAACAAAAAGGGCCGCCGAAGCCAACGTGTAACCTTAACAGCAAACACGGAACCTGCTCAGACGATGGTCTACTTGACCGGAGAGGTAATTCCCAAAGAGGAAGGTGTCATATCTATTGGCGATGAAGTAGAGATTGCTGAAGAGCCGGTAGAACTGGATCCCAGTTGCTTTGCGATCTACCCTAACCCCACGGCCGAAATTCTTCGTTTAGATCTGGAAGATCACTTAGAAGAAGCCGTTACGGTTAGCATTTACTCTAAGGAAGGCCAACTAATGGCTTTGCGCCGCATCCCTGCCGCATCCTCTGTGGAGGAATTCCAGGTAGGCCACTACCCTGCTGGTACTTATATCGCCAATGTAGAAGTTGAGGGCAAAAAGCCTGAAGCTAAATGCTTTGTTGTGGTAGAGTAACAACTATCCAATCAATATGACCTTGAAAAAGGGAGTAGGCAGATGCTTGCTCCCTTTTTTATTTGAGGATACTAGAAAATCAAAATAACCTATTTTTACGGTCACATGATTCCCTTTCCTGACATAGCGAAGCTGGTTGCTCAGCATGAACTCTTCCGCGGTTTCCCAGCGGAGGTGATCGAGTTAGTGGTCAACCAAAGTGCTGTTCGCCGCCTGCAGGAAGGTGAAATACTGATCCACCCTGGAACGCCTAATGATTCTTTGTACCTCGTACTGGACGGAGAATTGCGGGTCGTTTTAGAAAATGCCGGTACGCAAGTATCCATTCCTGTTCCACCCGGCGAGTGCATTGGTGAGATGTCTTTAGTGGAAGAGCGTCCAACCTCCGCGACGGTAGTTTGCCATGAGGCGAGTCAAGTCTTAGTCATTGCAGAAGACGTGTTCTGGGACCACTTGGCCATCAGCCGGCAAGGGGTAAAGAACTTAATGGGCATCATGGCCGAGCGTCTGCACCGTAATAATCAGGCGCTGATGCACGAGATCGAGGAGCAGATGAAATACAAACAGCTGGCCAGAGATCTCAAAACAGCCGGCAACATCCAAGCCAATATTGTTCCTAATGGTTCTCAACTCTTCCCACAACGCCCTGAGATCGAGGTGTACGCCCGCACTCAGCAGGCACGTGCCGTGGGTGGTGATTTTTACGATGCCCTGGCGCTCGATCAAAACCGAATCTACCTCGCCATTGGAGATGCTACTGGCAAGGGTATGCCTGCCGCACTATTCATGATGCGCACCTTTACCTCACTTCGATTTCTGGTGAGTAACTGTCCAAGCTTTGATGAGGTACTTCCAGAATTGAACAAGACCTTGTTGAAGAAGAACAACGACATGATGTTCGTGAGTCTTTGGGCGGGTATTCTTGACTTAAGAACACGCGAGCTGCAATACGTCAATGCAGGCCATCATCCTCCGTTCGCGGCTTTAGGAGGTAGTACTTTTCAACCCCTGCCAGTGCCCAATGGCCCGATCGTTGGTGTAGTCGAGGAAGCTCAATTTGATGTGGCTACGCTACAAGTTGAGCCCGGTGATACCATCTTTTTGTATACCGATGGTCTACCAGAAGCTTATGACCCCAACAAAGAAGCCTTTGAAACCGAACGCATCGAACAATCCCTGAATAGTCTTCAGGAGCCCAGCATGAAATCTTTGGTACGGGGATTGGAAGCACAGGTAGCCGCATTCGTAAATGGAGCACCTACGCATGATGATCTAACAATGTTAGCTTTCCGATATGTGGGTAAGTGAATGTAGAGGAGAACGGAGGTATCACTAAGATGCCTCACAAATGTTGTCAGCTATAGCGTCCGTTTCTTAAACTGAGTCTCTAAGACTAGCTTGGCTCAAAAGCCGTAATGTTGGTAGCTTGAGCTCTTCCTTGACGATCTTCAACGATTTCAAACTCTACAATGTCCTTTTCATAAAGCTTGTCGTAGCCAGAATTGTGCACATCTTTCAAGTGAACAAAGACATCTTCCTGTCTTCCTTTCACCTTGATGAAGCCGAATCCTTTCTCGACACTAAACCACTTAACTACTCCTTGTTCCATTGGTATGGTATAATTGATGATGATTTGATTTGTAATCGGAACAGTGTTAGGGACGATGGTGTTCTCCGATTGCCGTGCAAAAAAGCAAATTTATTGTGGCGATACCTTCAGGTAAGATTTGATAACCCGAAAATGCTCGCAAAAATACGCTCCTTGATTCATCAAAACAATCTTTAAAGCGTAAGGAATAAAAAAAGTAGGTCGTAAACCTTACCTCTTATAACCTTTCCAGGCTCAAGAGCGTCAGCGAGAAGAATTTAAGAGCACCTCTAATTCATTGATTACGTTACACTTCCGCTTAACAAAGCAGCCTCTAATTACAACGCAACTGGAAAACACTTGGATATAAATGACGGTTCTATCGCTCTAATAAGTTGTACAGTAATCCGCCTTGATTTAGATAAAAAATCAAATTTATGGCACCATTATCAATAATTCCTGGACTTTACCTGATGAACGTTGCGGGTATTAAAAGCATTAGCCTCAGGCGGTATTTAGTTGTTTTGAGGGCAAATCACCTCGTGTTCTAATACGCCTCATCCATCGTTCCGTGCAAGAAATTTCCTCATCTTTAGCAGATGAATAAACCAATGCAGCGAATAGAATTAGCACCCGGATATTCCATTTCTAGGGTACTAAAGGGAGGATGGCATCTAGCTGGTGGACATGGACAAATTGATCCAGTTCAAGCGATTGAGGACATGAAGGCTTTTGTCGAAGCAGGGATTACCACCTTCGATTGTGCCGACATCTACACAGGGGTGGAGGAATTGATCGGCCGATTTTTGAAGCAGTACAAAGACGCCTTTCAGGCAGGTGATTTGAGCCCCGTGCAAATTCACACCAAATATGTGCCTGATTACAATGCACTTCCAACGTTGACAAAAGCACAAACGGAAGCCGTTATTGATCGCTCTCTTAAACGACTAGGTATAGCACAGTTGGATTTGGTACAATTTCACTGGTGGGATTTCAATATCCCCGGCTATGTAGAGGCGGCAGGACATCTAGCAGATTTACAAAAGGCCGGTAAAATAAGGCACGTTGGTGTGACCAATTTTGATGCTGCACACTTAAATGAATTACTAGAAGCTGGGGTTCCGGTCGTATCTAACCAGGTACAGTACTCTATTCTTGACCGTCGGCCCGCCAGCGACCTCTATCCACTTTGCGAAAAGCATAACATTGCTCTTTTGTGCTTTGGCAGCGTTGCCGGTGGTTTTCTAACCGATAGGTATCTAAATAGCGAAGCACCTCAGCCTCCTTTTGAAAATCGATCATTGACTAAATACAAACTGATCATCGAAGAAAATGGTGATTGGGATTTGTTTCAAGCAACCCTTACTGTACTGCGAGCGATTGCCGATAAGCACAATGTAGGCATTGCCGAAGTAGCTGCACAGTGGGTCCTCCAACGCCCGTTTGTGGCGGGGGCTATCATTGGCGCTCGCAATCAGCGACATTTGAACAACTTGGAAAAGCTGAACAGTTTTACACTTGATCAAAGTGATCTGGATGTGATCCAACAACGCATTGATCAGGCCCAGGGTCCTTCCGGGATCGTGTATGCGCTGGAGCGCGATAAGACTGGCAAGCACGGCCGTATCATGAAGTACAACTTGAACGAAAAGGAATGAACCTAACACCTAAAGAAAAGATATCGACTTTATCCTTTCATGGTGGCCTATTTGGCGCCATCTTGCCTTTTCTTGTCTTTGTCAGTGGGGTTATTGCGGTTGCCCTATCCGGGGCGCCTGATGAACGTGGTTTTTGGCCCATTCTGCTATTATCAATGGCACTAGGTTTGATCCTAGCTAAGGATAAGACGGCTTTTAGCCAAGCGGTGATTGAAGGGATGTCCCAGCCCATTGTCATGATTATGATCACGGCTTGGATGTTGGCTTCGATTATTGGCGTCTTGATGGCCAGTACCGGCCTGGTAGAGGCGTTAACCTGGCTATCCAGTCAATTGCAGTTGTCTGGCGGTAGTTTTGTGCTGGCTGCATTTACCATATGCAGCCTGATTGCTTTATCTACCGGATCGAGCTTCGCAACGATTCTCATTTGCGGGCCTATACTTTATCCAGCAGGAGGGCTTTTAGGTTCACCCCTAGCCTTGATGGCCGGGGCTATACTGGCCGGAGCAACCCTAGGCGATTTTATTGCGCCCATCTCCGATACTACCATCGCCAGTGCCTTAAGCCAAAAAGCCGACATTGGACTCACGGTGAAGAGTCGGATTAAATATATCCTTCCTGCGGCCTTGCTAGCACTAGTCGCTTACCTAATGGCAGGCTGGATATTAGAAGGAGAAGTAATACAGGAACAATCTGAATTGCTGGGGTCTCCATCCGGCCTACCGATGTTACTGGTGCCGATTTTTATCGTTTATCTATTCCTAAAAGGAAAACATCTCCTACACGGGCTACTGATGGGCCTGTTGTTTGGCATCGTACTAGGTGTGGCATTAGGCTTGCTGCCTTTAGCCGAACTCTTCAGTTTAGACCTGGAAAACTTCACGGCCAAAAGCCTGGTGATTGACGGCATCAATCGAGCGGTAGGAATCAGCTTTTTCACCATTCTCCTTATGGGGCTGGTTGCTACACTGAAAGCTAGTGGACTCATTGACCGCCTCGTACTCTTTGCTTCTCAGCGTAGCAATAACACCCAACAGGCAGAAGGCTGGATTGCTGGCACCGTAGGCGCAGCCGTCTTGCTAACCACACACAGTATCGTAGCCATTTTGACGGTATCAGAATTCGCTAACCAAACAGGAGCGGAGCGAGGCGTTTCGCCGAAAAGGAGAGCAAACGTATTGAGCATGATTGTCTGCGTGTTCCCTTTCATTCTACCCTACTTCATACCGGTCATACTAATGGCCAACACGACCCTCTCCGGAGAAGAGTTTGGCATTGCTTCCGTTTCTCCTTTGGATGCAGGCCTATATAACTTTATAGCTTGGGGGATCCTATTAGTGGCGATTGCTTCAATTATATTCGGTTATGGCCGGAAAAAGGATAATGAAACGTAAGGTTGTGCCTAGGCAACTTCCTGAAGTGATGCTAGTCGAAGCCCAACCTTCCGGTATAAGGTAGAAAGTAGAGGGTATAAGGATCTTGAAGTGTCTTTCTACTCTATATCTTCTACAACCTGAGTTTCTGATATTCGGCAACTTGGCAAATCTGTTAACCCTAAGCTCACGCTAACGAAAAACAACCTGACATGAAAAAGGAAAAAACACTCCGTCCCGATCAATTTGAATTATATGACCTCACCGTTGTCGTTGAAACAATTGATGGACACTGCACCTGTGAGATGACCGTTGGTGATCGCTTTTACATGAAAGGCGGAAAAATATCGATGCCGGACGGCCAAAACTTTTGCCTGTACGCCCTGCAGTCGGTTATTCCTTTGTTGCCCGCCAAACAACGTATCAATCATCCTTCCGACTGGATGGAAACCGACGCCCGGGTGATCTGTCCGGACCCTGCTTGTAAATTGATTATGCGTATTGATCGCGTTGGGAAGCGAGTGCTCAACCACGATGATGTGAGCCCAATCCCCTATGATTCGATTCGGCCTGAGGGGAGTGAGTAAAAGGGTAAGTACTAAAACCACAAAAGCCCCGAAGCAATGCTTCGAGGCTTTTTGCGGTCCGGACGGGACTCGAACCCGCGACCCCATGCGTGACAGGCATGTATTCTAACCAACTGAACTACCGGACCTGCTATTTTTGTTGAGCTCGGTTGCTCGATAGCGACGCAAATTTAAGACGCTTTTTCCTTCCATGCAACACTAAACACAAGAAAAAAATCTATTAAGCACCTTAAATAGCACGAAGTAGCTGATAGTGAAGTAATTAAAAAACAGAAAAAAAATAGGCGCACCCACATTTATCCATTTGTACTACCTTTGCATCACCAAATTTTAGGGCTAGCCCAACTATATTGTTTAGCTGGCCATATAAACCAATGTGCTTATGGTATTTCTGGAGTTTGAGCAACCCTTGGAGAAACTGTACGAGCAGCTGGAAAAAATCCAGCAAGTAGCCGAGGAAGGGGATTTGGATATGTCTGATTCTATCAAGGAATTGGAGAATAAAATCAAAAGCACCCGCAAAGAGATATATGGCAACCTTACTGGTTGGCAAAAAGTACAGCTGTCGCGCCACCCGGAGCGGCCATATACGATGTACTATATTGAGCAGATGAGCCGCAAGTTCGTAGAACTGCACGGTGATCGCTATTTCAAAGATGATAAAGCCATTGTTGGTGGTATCGCTAGCTTGGATGGTCAAACAGTAGTTATCCTGGGTCACCAGAAAGGGGTGAATACCAAGATGCGTCAGTACCGTAATTTCGGTATGGCTAACCCGGAAGGCTACCGCAAAGCTTTGCGCTTGATGAAGCTAGCTGAGCGTTTCAACTATCCGGTAATCTGCTTGATCGACACACCTGGTGCTTACCCTGGTATTGAGGCAGAGGAAAGAGGACAGGCAGAAGCTATTGCCCGCAACCTCTTTGAGATGGCCCAACTACGTGTACCTATCGTTTGTGCTGTGATCGGAGAAGGCGCCAGTGGTGGTGCCATCGGTATTGGCTTAGGCGATCGTGTATTCATGTTGGAGAACACTTGGTACTCTGTCATCTCTCCGGAATCTTGTTCTTCTATCCTTTGGCGTAGCTGGGATTATAAAGAGCAAGCTGCCGAAGCGCTGAAGCTTACTGCTGATGATATGCTTTCCTTTAACATCATCGACGGCATTATTAAAGAGCCCGTTGGTGGTGCCCACGCTAACCCAGACGAAATGGCCAAAATCCTGAAGCGCCAGTTGAAAAAGACTATCGCTGAGCTACAGGAAATGGACCCCGATGAACGAATTGAAGCCCGAATCAATAAATACGCTAACATTGGCGTTTATCAGGAGGTAACTGAGGAATAAACCTCATACCCCTATTCGCTGTTTCAGCATTATATGGGAATCATTGATCGTCTAAAAGATCGGTATTATCAGAAGTCCTTACCCACCAAAGCGGCAAGGGCTACTGCGGCGTCCGTACGCAACCTCGACGAAGCGCGTACGGTAGCGATCTTATTCGACGCTACAGACGTAGACGAACGCAAGCGCACACTAGCCTACGCTGAAAAACTGCGCAAGCAAGGCAAACAGATCAATGTTCTGGGCTTCATTTCCACTGCCGATAAAGAAGCAACCTTCTCCTTCAACTTCTTCACCCTTCGTGATATCGACTGGGCTCAACGCCCTAAAGGAGATCAGGTCACCAACTGGCTGAAGAAGGAGTATGACGTACTTATCTGCCTATTTCCACGCACCAATCGCTTTACGGAGTACATCGCTTTACACACCCGAGCAGGGCTGAAAATTGGTCCGGTAGCAGAGAATACAGCCTGTTATGATCTTATGCTAGACATGCCAGCCTCCGCTGGACCTCAAAAGCTCATCCAACAATACGAAACAGTACTAGCTAAGACGGTGCCGCAGGCGGTGTGATGTTGGTTAGTTGGTTAGTTGGAAATTACCATTCTCTTATTTCACTTTGACTTAGGCTTCCTCACTAAAGCTGTATGTGCAGGTGATCATCATGGCGTACTGCTGCACATCCGTGGAATCGGATTTTGTTGTATTGGCCTAGTCGCCAACGGGTTTTTAGATGAGGTTCGAGGAAGAGTTTCCCGATAGTGCCTTGGCGGGCGAAGGCACGCACCATTTTTCGGGTAGCTTCTTCATCAACCGTATATCCAGATCGGCGGAACGGCCAGGCTAGCTTTGGCAGCAAGCTGTACTGCCAATACCCGCTATTGGCACAGCGCTGAGGTTGATCTCGTTCACCACCTTGAGGTTCTGCGCAACGACCGTATCCAAGCAGAGCAGGTGCTCGACTTGTAAGTTCTCCCTTACGCTGATAGAAAAAGGCCAGGTCCAGTTTTTTGCCATCATTATGGCTACGATGAGGTAGTAATGGAAACCCATTTATGAATGGAAAATTGGCATCCAAGTAGGTAAGAATCATATCTGGGTTGTCCGCTTGCAGCCGTTGGGCTACCGCAAAAGTTTCCTTTTTTAAGACCGGTCGAACGTAGTGGCGATTAGCCAAAACAATGAAGGCATTCTGCGGCTGTAGCGGAACTTCGGCCGAAGCTCGAAGTGGCAAGGGCACGCGCCCAAACGGTTTTGCCAACAAAGGGAGAAGCACCCAAACTATTAGATAAAGACCAGGAAAGACAAACCAACGATAAGGTTTACCGGGCCACCACTTGATAACAATGAGGCTTAGCAGCCAAACGATACCCCCCACTTGGGTAAGCACCGTAAGCACAACAAACATTAGGGTATGCCCCAGAATGGAAAACAGCAATTTCATATCCAATTGGCAATAGTCAAACAATGAAAATGGTTGGCCTACATCGGCACCCCGCGCGAGAACGCTGTTTCGAAGGCAATGGTTGTATTTGTCCCTTCTACTCCTTCAATAGACAAGATCTGTTCATAAATCACATCCCGGAGATGTCGGTTGTCAGTCGCATAGATCTTTACCAGTAACGCATAACGGCCAGCGATATTGACGCACTCTACGATCTCCGGAATTTTTTCCAGTTCCCGTTCCACTGCCCTGTGGTGCGTAGCCTCTTTGAGCATAATTTGGGTAAAAGCTGAGGTTTGGAAACCCAACTGCCAGGCATTGAGCTGATAAACAGCTTGTTTCAGCACCCCTGCCTCTCGCAATTTGCGGACGCGTTGATGCACCAATGTGTTGGAAACCTTCAGCTTTTTAGCCAACTGGGTAAACGGAATTCGAGCGTCCTGTGTCAACTCTCTCAGAATTCGATGGTCGATTGGGTCAAGTTGATTTTGCATAGCGGAAATTTGAAATCCAATATTTTAAAAATGACAATAATTCCACTCAAAATTACAACTATTGACTAAATCATACTTTTTCAGGAGTCATTATTGACTTAAAAACGTTGTTTTGCAAGACGATTGAATTATTTACTAACTACCCAAAAAAGCAAAAACATGACTGCAGTACTGTCTGTGAGTTTAATTCTCTTTTCCGTAATCGACATCATCGGTTCCTTACCCATTATTATGAATATGAAGCGCGAGGGGGTAAAAATCAATGCCTCCGTCGCCACGGCCACAGCCGGTATTATTATGCTGAGTTTTCTATTCTTCGGCAATGCAGTACTCGGCCTGTTTGGTTTGGAGGTTGCCTCCTTTGCCATGGCGGGTGCGCTCATTATTTTCTTCATCGGCCTGGAAATGGTGCTAGGTATCCGTTTCTTCCGCGACCATCACGAGGAGGGTGGCTCCGGCAGTGTGGTTCCTATTGCGTTTCCGCTGGTAGCAGGAGCTGGTACGCTTACCACTATTCTTTCATTGAAAGCTGAGTTCGACAGCACCAGCATTATGGTAGGCATTGTGATCAACCTTTTGATTGTCTTCATCATTCTGCGTAGCTCCGACTGGCTCGCCAAGAAGATCTCTCCACAAGTAACCGACACCTTACGCAAGGTATTCGGAATTCTTTTGATCGCTATTGCGATCCAAATGGTACGCCAGCATTTTTAGGCGTCCTAACCAAATACTTGATTGACCAAGGGGGCAGTGCGCAAATAAGACAGCGCGCTGCCTTCGTTCATTAGAGACGATTATAGCGCTCGAATTGCCTAGTTCACTTTCACAGGCTATCTTTCGTACCTCGTTAAAATCATTACCACCGCTCCGGACATGAATAAAATCATTGCATTCCTAAAACGGGTATTCGGTCATTTCTCCCAAAGCAATACTTTCCAAGAAGGGGCAGCACTGGCCTACTACACCGTGTTTTCGATCCTTCCGATGATCATGATTGTGATCTCTATTTTTGGAATGATCTGGGGCGAAGCTGCTGTCTCAGGAGAAGTATATTCAGGATTAGAGAAAACCCTGGGCAAGGAGCCAGCTCAACAGATTCAAGAAATGGTTGGCAACCACCACAGCAATCACGGCAACCTCCTAACGGTCATTATTGGTTTTGCAACTCTTGCCCTCGGCGCAACGGGAATGTTTAACCAACTGCACAGTGCCTTCAACAATATTTGGGGTATTGCGGCAAAACCAAGAAATAGCCTTCTAGCCTACGCTTCCAAGCACCTGGTCGCTTTCTCAGTTTTGCTAGCAACTTTCTTCCTGTTGCTTGTTAGTCTTGCCTTGAATGGATTTTTAGTCAGGTACACGCAGCACCTATCAAGTGACTTTCCCATTAGTATTGCTGTGGAACATCTGACCTCCTTTTTTGTCGTGGCGGTCATGTTTAGCCTGATGTTCAAATTTCTCGGCGACGCAATCGTAGATACGAAGTTGGCGATTCTAGGAGGGCTATTTACCTCCGCCTTGTTCCTATTTGGCAAATTCGTGATTGGCCTGTATATCGGGCACGGAACAATATCCACCACCTTTGGCTCAGCGAGTGTGCTGGCTTTGATTATGGTCTGGGTCTACTACACCTCCCAGATCATGTTTCTTGGTGCTTCCTTCCTGTATGTATTAGGAAATGAATTGAAACTACCCGTTCAGCCAAATGATGACGCGGTCTTGATAGAGAAGAAAGAAATAGAAACAACTTAAGGACTGGGCTTCCTAGTTGTTGAATGACCTTCTCAGCACACTTTCATTTCCACGATCGTCCATGACGCGCAAAACGAATTCGTGTTTACCGGAAGGGATTCGGCCATCAAAGTCGTGATAGAGCCGGCGTCTGCGGCCATTGTACTCCATCAATATCCACTGGCCATCCACCTCCGCGCGAAAGCGCAAGCCACGTGCTTTACCCGCCGTTGGAAAATCATCTTTCAAGCGAAAGCTAAATGACGACCAGCCCCGCATATTGGAAGAAAATCGCTCTACTTCTATCGTTGGCGGTATGGTATCTGCCATAATGGTAAAGTTCCCAAAAGCTCGAACGGGTGCTCGGAGGCGACCTTCTTCTGTCCACTCTCCTCCATAGCTCACTGGGTCGCGGCCGTCTTCACAGTGCGCAATTATGGCTTTATCGCGCAGTCTCTCTGGTAGACGGGTCGGTTGAATGTGCAAGTCGTAATAACGATGCAGTGGTGTGCTATTGTGATGGAAACGATGAACGGCAGCATAGAGGCCGTCAGATGATTCTGGCAGATAATCGTAGTCCAGGTAAAGATCTTCGTATAAGGCCCCTTGCGGGAAATGGGCGCGTACTTCATGATCTTCGATCAAGCTCTCCTCATCGTAAGGCAAATAGTAAGTATAGACCGGATTTTGCAGGGCCGGCGTACCAATTGATCGTTTCACCACAAATTCCAACTGGGAAGTATTCTTGCGATGATCCGTAATGTCAAAGCGCACAAGGCTAGACTGGCCCGGAGCCAAATGAATCAATCCCCTCAGACTATCAGTTTGGTAGAAGTCCAGCTCATTTCCCGGAAGCACGAAAGCGCGTTGGAACCAACTATTTCTCTGCCTTTGTTGCTCATAGTCGAGATGCGCATTGAGGTAGCGAGTTTGTTCGCCCAAGAATTGATCCATGCTATAGGTAAAACGCAACGCACTATCCTGCCACATAGAGAGGCTATAAATACCATTGCGATTTGGGCGGCCATCCTGCTGATCATAAGCCTTTACGCCAAAAGCAACAATGCAGTGATCCACCACTAGTGTATCTACATAGAGGGTGTGCTTTCCTCCTCCCAGACTCTTCAAGCGTCGGTCTTCTCCTGATAATACCCGGCCGCGTTCGTTTAAGGCATAAGCGCGTAAACTGTTGACCAAGGGGCGACGACGATCCGGAACAGTGATCCCAAAGTTCATGGGATTGAGCACTCGCTCACTTTCCGTATCTCGAATCTCAAAATGCAAGTGTGGTCCCGACACATAACCTCGTTGACCGATATAACCAATAAGATCGCCTTGCTTTACTGGAAACTTAAGCGCTGAGGGAGCTTCATCCAAAAGGAAGCTTTCATCTTGATATTGACGTTCTCGTACGAAAGCCTGAATATCATCTCGGAAACGATTCAAATGGCCATAGACAGAAGTATGCCCACTTGGATGCTCTAAATATAAAGCCTGACCATATCCACTTACAGATACAAGAACCCGCGAGACAAAACCATCTGCAATGGCATAGATCGGCCGACCTACGGGCCCTCGGATATCCAAGCCAGCATGAAAGTGATTTCCCCTGAGTTCACCAAAGGTTCCTGTCAGTTGCATAGTCCCATTCACGGGAGGAATAAAGGATGGCAACTGATCTGTTGCTGACTGAGAGAGGAACAACAACACACATAACCAAATACAAACTTGCCGCATACGTCAATCGTCAATTCGCACCAAAGATACCCATGATCCTCAGTCTCCAAAACTCAATACGGTCCAACTTCACTTTGGCTAACGAACTAGCACTACATCTCCCTTAAATATCTCGATTCGCCCATCAGCTAGCTCTATCTCGGCTACGTATACAAATACACCGGGATTGTAAGGTAAACCACGGTTATTTCCATCCCATCCATAGGCGGGGTCATTCGGCTGGAAGTTTGAAGCAACGAACATTTCGTTACCCCATCGATCAAAGATCAAGAAGGAGTGAATTTTATTTACAGCACCAAGTTGTGCAAAGGGATAAAACAGATCATTGTCACCATCACCATTCGGAGAGAAGGCTGATGGAAAATAAACGGGGAATTCCCGATTGACAAGAATTCTTACTACCGCTTCATCTCTGCAACCGTTCACTGAGACGACGGTCACTTGATAAAAACCACTCTCTGTTGGGCTGGCGTAAGGCTGTAGGCAATCGTCACAACTCAGTGTAGCTGGATTATCCCAAATGATTTGTGCCAAATCTTCCATTGGGAAGTTCGTTTGCACATGCAAGCGAACGCTATCACCGTATTTGATTTCCAGTTCTGGTTCAGTAAAAATGGCAACTAGCGAGTCTAGTTGCTCAATCTGCACAACCTCCTCATACAAACAGCCATTTACATCCTCAATTTGGGCATTGTACACTCCTGGTGAAACACCGAAAAAAGCTGGCTGTAATTGTAAGCTAGCTCCGCCATCAATAGTATAGGTGTAGGGTGGCGTACCTCCTTGCACCCCATTAAAGCTAATATTACCTGCATCGCCAAAACACAGTGGTTGTTCTAGAGCTACCATCCCTACCGGAATGTTTTCTACCACCACTACCTGATCTGTTGCTGTACAGCCATTTTCAGTATTGGTAATCAGTAGTTGGTAAGTACCAGGGAGATTAATACCCGGAGTCAGGGACGTAGGTCCTGATAAGATAGCACCATCAAAACTCGTCCACGCTGCAGTGAATATGCCCCCTTGAGAAGAGCCAGCACCATCAAGGAAGTTAACATCGCTTGCACAATCCAGTGTGAAGTCTACTCCTGCCTGAGCAATTGGTGGTTCTATATCTTGATTCACCGAAAGAATCGCGCTATTGGAGCAGCCATTACTACTATCAAGTATCGTCAGCTCATATTCTCCTGGCGCACCAACATCTGGCATTAAGCTACTTTCACCGTCAATGATCTGTCCGTTTGTTGTGGTCCAGTTGTAGGATAAGGTGTTGCCTACACTGGAGTCTCCAGCGTCTAAGGTTACGCTATTGACTACACAAGTGAGAATATCTGGATCCGCAAAAAGGATCACTGGCACTTCGTCATCTTGATCAACAGTCACGCTCGCGGTGCTTACACAACCATTCTGCGTATTGGATATTTCCAAGGTATAAGTACCAGGTTGGCTAATCGTTGGGGTAAGGCCATCGGCGCCACCATCAATTTGCCCCCCCATAGTGCTCCAGTCTAAGACAAAGACACCTGCATTATCAGACCCTCCTGCATCTAGCGTCAAGCTTGGAGTAGAACAATCCAAAATCGCCGGGTCAGCAATAGTGATCATTGGCGAGATCGTGTCTTGCGTCACCATTAATCCAAGGCTGTCTGTACAACCATTACCAGTACTGGTAAGCAAAACCCCATAATCTCCCGGCGTGTCTACCGAAATAAAGGATTGATCCGTTGGACTAATGATGTTTCCGTTCGAACTCACCCAGCTAAAGGTAAGTGCACTGTTTCCGGTACTCGTACCGGCGTCTACTTCTACACTAGCGTTGTTACAATCTAGTGTTTCCACTAAACTGAAATTGACAACTGGGGCTTCCAAGTCTTCGCGTACGCGGACAGAATCCTGACTAAGGCAGCCATTATCCGTATTGGTGACCGTAAAGACGTACCAGCCTGCTGCGTCAACTGTTGGAGTCAGTGTATTGTCATCAGCAACAATATTACCTTCCTGGCTCACCCATTGATAATCCGGAGCAGTGCCAATGTTACTTCCTACAAAAGCCTGAAGGCCAACCTGAGGGTTGTAACAGTTTACAGTGAGCGGATCAAAAAGGGTTAGCAAAGGTGGTTCGGTATCACTATTTACCTGTACACTAGTGCTATTCACGCAACCGTTATTACCATCCTGAATCACCAAATCATAGGTACCCGGTGCAGAAATCAGCGGTGCATTCGTATCACCGTCAGCATCAATTTGCCCGTCGGTTGTTGTCCAGGTATAACTTAGGTTATTGCCCGAACTAGCAGAAGCGTCTAAGGAAATACTAGTGATAGCACAGGTCAATATATCTGGGGCTGCAATCTGTGGATCTGGTGGCGTTAAGTCGTCATCAACTACAACGCTTGCAGTACTCGTACATCCGTTTCCGGTGTCCGTTAGTAGCAGATCATAGGTTCCGCTGAGGGTAACGGTAGCCTCAGGAGCATTGGCATCATTAATGGTATTACCGACTGAGCTTGTCCAACTGAAACTCGCAGGGCCACTTGTGGTACTTGCCGAAGCATCGAGCATCGCCTCCGTGTCTGCACAAGTGATAATCGTCGGCATTGCTATCTGCGGTGTTGGAGCAATGGTATCAATACTTACTATTACTTCATCGGTAGCGCGACACCCATTAATGGTATTTATCACCTCTAATGTATAAGTACCAGCAGCATTGATGGTCGGGTTTTGTGCTGTGGTACCATTCAGAATATTACCATCCGCCGTATCCCAGCTATAGGTGATATTCCCGCCCTGATCACTTCCACTCGCATCCAATTGAAGATCCAGGCGATTGCAATTCAGTAAAGTATCAATGCCCGCCGCAGCCACTGGTGGCGTATCGTCAAGATTTACCACAACCTCGGCTTGGGCCCGGCAATTATTATTACCGTCCTCTACGGTCAGGGTGTAAGTTCCAGCCTGATCCACTTCGGGCTGTAGGGTGTTGCCATTAGCAACGATATTACCATCCATTGTAGACCAGGTGAAAATCGTATTACCACTGGCACTATTGGCCGCACCAGAGAGTACAATACTCAAGCGGTCACAGGTGAGGTCTTCTGCTAACGCAACCATAGCCGTAGGGAAGTTATCATCCTGGGCTACCGTCACACTAGTGGTATCCGTACATCCATTACTCGCTTGTGTAACGATAAGCTGATAATCTCCTGCCTGCCCGGCGTTGAGTTGACTAGCGGTGGGGTCTCCCACCAAACTTCCATTTGGTGTAGACCATTCAAAACTCAAAGCAGAATTTCCACTTGATGCACTTCCATCAAGCATAGAAAGGCTGTCTGTACAGGTCAGTAGAGGAGGTACAGCAGCACTAGCAATTGGAGGAACAATATCCTGGGTAACCATGACAGTATCGGTAGCCACACAGGTATTATTGGTATTTGTTACTTGAAGGATGAAACGCCCCGGCTCAACAGTCATTATGCTTGACTGATCACTTTCACCAATTATTGCTGCATCGGGACTGCTCCATTGATAACTGTAGATAGCTCCCATACTACTATTGCCGCCCAAGGTCTGGCTTGTATCATTACAATTCAACAGCTTATCGGCCCCTGCATCTGCAACGGGAGGGACAATATCCTGAGTAACCGTCACGCTGACGGTATCGACACATTGACTCTCTGCGTTGACTGATATCAGTTGGTAAGTACCAGGTGCATCAACCACCGGTTGCAAGCCCGTTGCCCCGCTCACAATTGATCCATCTGAAGTAGACCATTGATAATTAATCTGAGGTACCGCATTATTCAAACTCGCATTAAGAGCAGTACTACTTATCGTACAGTTGAGTTCCGCTGGATTAGCAATAGCGAGATCAGGCGTAAGAAGGTCTTCCTGCACTGTAACAGCCATTGAATCGCGGCAACCATTTTGCTCGTTACTTACAATAAACAAGTAAGTGCCAGGGTCGCTTGCCGTGGCGAGTAATGTATCTGTTACTCCATTTAGCATGCCGTCTGTGGTAGACCAACTATAGGTAAAATTATCACCCGTGCTACTTCCAGAGGCATCAAGTGACAAGCTCGTTATTGCACAATTCAAGACATCCGGCATTGCCAATTGTGCAACTGGATCAACAATATCTTGTGCAATTGTGATACTTACATCATTGCTACAGCCATTGCCCGTATCGGTAATTTCCAAGGTATACGTACCAGGCGCATCGATCACTGGCTGTAAGCCATCAGTGCCACTAACAAAATTACCATCCGGTGTTGTCCAAGTTGTACTAAAATTCATGCCTGACGAAGAACCCGCCGCATCCAGCACCAGAGAACTCACTGTACAGTCGAGGGTGTCATTTTGGACAATCTGTGCCACTGGAATATCGCTATCGGCAGGTACTATAACTTGATCCGTAGCAGTACATCCATTGAGCGTGCTCGTCACCTCTAATGTATAGATCCCCGCACCACCTACTTCCGGTGTCAAGCTCGACTGGCCATTGATTAAAGTGCCATCTACTGTAGTCCAGCTGTAGATTACATCTGTTGTACTAGAGCCCATACCATCCAATTGTTGACTTACGTCGGAACACCCAAAAGGCATAGCGGTTCCAGCCTCGGCTACTGGTGGTGTAATATCTTCCATGACCACCACACTAGTCGTATCTGCGCAGCCATTATCCAAATCTTCTATGATTAGCGTATAGGTGCCAGGTGCACTTACATCTACCAATAAACCTGTATTGCTACCGTCAATCTGTCCATCCATAGTGGACCAGGTATAGATCACTCCATTATCAGGCATCGAGCTACTGGCATCAAGCTGAAGTGCAGAGATCTGACAGTCTAACGTCCCCGGCGCAGCAATATCAGCCATCACATTGTTCACGCCACCTCCGACTGTAACGGTAGTCTGATCCGTACAGCCGTTCTCTGTATTGGTAACCAATAGCGTATACTCACCCGCCACATCGACAACAGGTGATTGTTCGGTAGCGCCACTGACAATATTTCCATTACTGGTCGTCCATTGGTAGGTAAATTCATCCCCAAAGGAAGACAGGCTTCCATCAATGGTGACAGTGCCACCACCACAACCCAAGTCATTGTCAACGAGTGCGATAGCATCTGGTGGGTCTTGATCCTCGGTTACAAAAACAAAATATTCATCAGTACAACCTGACACAGAGTTCGTCACAACCAAGGTGTACATACCAGCGCTTCCTACCAAAGGAAAGAGACTGGTTTCGCCGGCTAAGATTGTCCCATCATTGGTTGTCCACTGATAAGTAAAGACGCTGCTTTCAGAAGAGCCAGTGCCATCCAGTTCTACATAAGGTGGGTCACAATTTAATATCTCATCAAGGGCGAAGGCAACCGGGATATCCGGATTTTCTTCTACTAGTACGGTAGCCTCTTCCATGCAGACGCCCACTCCATCATCATAGGTGACCGTCAGGGTGTATTCGCCAGCTTGGTCTACTGTTGCTTGGTCGCCATTAGTGTCTACGATATTTCCATCAGGGGTACTCCATTCATAGGTAATATTTGGTCCTGAAGAAGAGCCTGCTCCAGACAGCACCACCTGGCCTGAAATACAATCCAAATAAGGTGGCGTATCTAGGAATGCCTCTATTTCACCAATAGTCACTTCTACCTCAGCCATTCCTTCACACAAGGTGGTGTTATTGAAAATGGTCAGAGTATAGGTTCCGGCCGCGTCAACTGTTGGAGTTAGCGTAAATTCTCCATCAACAATATTACCATCAAAGGTTGTCCACTCGTAGGTAAAATCAGGGCCACTGTCAGACCCAGATCCATCTAGTGTTACCGCGGCACCAACACAAGGAATCTCGATAGGGAAACCAGCATCTACAAATATTTCAGGTGGCAGACCAGGGCAAACCAGTTGCTCATTTGTTGCACCTCCTGTAGATGAGGTATACCCCCAGTAAGCAAACGGGTCGCCTCCAAAGCAGTTAGCAACGATATCGTAAACACCGGACAAAATCAGCATCCCATCGAAGTAGACCTCATAAGACATTGTACCAGGATCCCAGCTGAAGGATATATCATGTTCGGCACCGTCTTCGATATTCCCTAAATCGACGGGGCCATTAATCGTGTTCATAAAATCACCATTAATATTGATCGCCGCATGATCATTAAATGGATCGCCCAAGTTTAGGTTTTGCCAAGTATCAAACTCGACGATAAAAGAATTACCAATGCCTAATGCACCGATGCCTTCACCAGAGGTGCCACAAATGGCTGAGCTATTATTCTGATAAACCAAGCAAATACCATCCGCCCCATTAGCATCAATATTCCCGAAATTAACGGTCATATTATGCGTAAAAGGTGCCGAAAAGTCGGTTAAATCATTGAACCAAGCACAGCCAATCTGCCCCTGTGCATTGGGGGTCATGAGGATACACTCACCTTGCAGGGTAGCGGAGCCCGAAAAAAGAAATTCGTCTTCACAAGTTAACTGCCCCCAAAGGAGGGTTGGAAGAAAAAAGGAAATGAGTAAGATTCGTAGTCCCATAGCCAAATCTGTCCTTAAACGGTACTAATAAATAGGGTGACCTATCCCAAGCCGGCAATCGGCGAGGGCACACACATTTGGTCCATGGGGTGTAATGCACTTAGGTTTTAATCAAGAGTGGAAAACGTCATCTGACGTAAAGGCCTTAAAATAAATACTTTCCTTAGCAACGATTGTATTAATCAGCTAAAAGGTCTTCTAAATGATGCCTTTGCACACCAAAAAGCTGCTTCAATTGGTCAATCTCTTGCTGAGCCGTCTCGCTAGCCTGGTTTTTAGTAGCCGTAATCATGACGTTCTTTGGCGTGTGTTCGGTACCAATAAACTCGAATACCTTGGTTTGATAGCCCTCACGCTCAAGCAATAAACTACGAATGCTATCAGTCAACATTTCGGCCTGACGCTCTAGAAGAATTCCATGCTGTAGCATTGGTTTCAACTCAGAACGTGGCTGCATAGCCTTTCGCACTTGCTTATGGCAGCAGGGAGCCACCACAATCAAATCTGCTTCCGCTACAATCCCGCGAGCAATAGCCTCATCCGTTGCTGTATCGCAGGCATGCAGAGCAATCAACATGTCAATACCTCCTTCCGGCCGATACTGATGAATATCGCCAGCGATAAACTGAAGACCCGAAAAGGCACTTCCCTTAGCGATGGCATTGCACTTATCCACCAATTCAGGACGTAACTCTACCCCGGTCACTCGCACGGCAATCCCCTTTTCATTAACCAAATAATCATACAAGGCAAAAGTGAGGTACCCCTTACCAGATCCCATGTCTACGATATGAGCATTGTCCGATAAAGGTTGGTTCTCCAGTAAGTGACTGATTAGCTCAATGTACTTGTTGATTTGTCGAAACTTGCGGCGGCCTTGTTTCAGGATATTACCATCTGCTCCGGCAATACCTAACGCAGTCAGATAAGGCCGCGGGCGGTCGCTTAGCGGTCGGTTTTTTTGGTGATCATGGGAGAGGGAATCTGGCTTTTTCACCGTCTCCTGCTTATGCTTCAGCGTGGCCTTTCCTTTTTTGCTAATCATAAGACTGAAATGACCTTCATCGGTAAAAAGATCAGCCTGGCGAAAATGGGTATCTAACCACGCAGAGACTTGTTCAACAGCTGCCTTTTCATCGTAGTTTTTGACTTCATCACGCGTACGGTAACGAAACGTACAAGACAAGTTATACTGCCCCTTGATCTCTACCGGACGAGCATAGAGATTTAGCCAATCCGATTGCTTCGAACTGGGCTTACTTAGCGTAAGTTTACGCAGCTGCTGTGCAGCCAAAGCCGTAGAAAGATGTTGTAGAAAAGTAGCCAGCGCTTCCATTCTGCGAAGATACGCCTATTCAGTAAACTGTTCCTTCTTGGCCTGGTGTATATGAGCTAAATGATGGCGGCAATGCCAGTCGTAATTATCCAAGGCTAGTGTAAGTGAAAATACGGTACCATGCTCTGGATGAAAAAAGGTGCGGTCAAAATCGGCAGCTTGCATTTGCTTGAGCATAGCGACCCAGCGCTGATGAAGGCCCTCCAAGATCTGAAGAGACGATTCTAATGGCATTGAATAATCGGACAACTCTGCCCAAGCCGTTTCATTGTAAGGCTTAATACCTGGGTTATCCTCGGTTAAGGCCAGTTTGAAACGGGTAAGCGCATTCAGGTGACTATCTGCACAATGGTGCACCACTTGTCGGATCGTCCAACCTTGTGGCCTATACCGATAGCTCAGTTCTTCTTCGTTCAACCCATCTACTGCAAGACGCATTTGGGCGGGAAATTTTGCGAGCGTCTGCATCCAGTGATCAAGTGTGCTCGCGTCCGGAGCAGCTGTAGCTTCAAAGGTTCCTACTGGGTAAGCAAGTGAGATAGTGGACATAACAGTGGGTATATGGAATTTGAAGAATGCACAATGATAGTACAAAATCAACCGATCGGAATGGCCTCACCATAAAAGCGGGGTTCTTTCCCAATGATTAGATCGATTTGCATTTTCACCCGAGCCAGGTATTCTCGCACAATGACTGTCCGGCTATAACTTGGGCTAACGGCCTGCGCCGCAAAACCACTCACCTCAATCCCCTTGCTACGCCCCAAATAGATGGCACGTGACAAGTGAAAAGGCTGTGAAACACAAATAAAACGATCTTGCCCAAAGATGGCTTTGGCTCTGACTACGGAATCTAGGGTGCGAAAGCCAGCATAGTCTAAATAGATCCGATCAGCAGGTACACCATTTGCCAACAGATCCTCTCGCATCATCGCCGGTTCATTGTAATCTTTGGTCCCATTATCGCCACTGAGTAACAAGTAATCAACCTTACCCCGTTCAAAGAGCTCCAAAGCTGCATTCAGGCGATACTGATAAAATAGATTCACATACCCGCTGGCCGCAAATTTAGAGGTTCCCAAAACAAGTGCCACCCGGTGGTGTGGTACCTCATCAATGTTTTGAAAAAGATAGGGGCTAGAAGCCCTTTGGACGTAACTATGGTTCAACAAAACCAGTACAATTCCGACAATCGGGCCGAGCACTATAAGGCGCAAATAATGTTTCTTGAGAAAGGCGCGTCGCATTAGCAAAAATTCAATTATTAGGTACTACTTGAAAATTACTAAATCCTCATTTCACGTGTCACAATTTAACGTACTTTTGATGACACATCACATTATCAATCAAAAATGCCAATTCGCCTAATCGTCCACGGGGGCGCTTGGGACATCCCTGCCGAGCAAGAGGATGCCCACCTACGTGGTGTAACTGCGGCCGTACAAAACACCTGGCCAATGCTGCAAAAAGGAGCATCAGCACTTGATGCTGTGGAGCATGCTGTCCGCATACTGGAAGCTGATCCTACCTTTGACTCCGGGCGAGGTGCATTTCTCAACAGTATTGGCGAAATAGAGCTGGATGCTATGATCATGGATGGGCGTTCGCTCGACTTTGGTTCTATTGCGGCTGTCCAAAACCTTCTTCATCCTGTATCGGTTGCCCGGCGCTTAATGGAGAGTCGGGAATTCCGCATGCTCGTCGGCTCCGGAGCACAGGCTTTCGCCGAACGTGAAGGCTTTACACAATTACCTCCAGAAGCACTGCTTACCGAACGAGAACTCGCGTATTTCGAGCAAATTAAACACGACTCCAATTTTCGCTCACACGATCCTTTTGGTCCCCTCCCAGGGGATACTGTTGGTGCTGTGGCTATGGACCAGGGCGGCAACCTAGCGGCAGCTACCTCTACTGGCGGCACACCGCGTAAATGGCCTGGCCGAGTGGGAGATTCACCGATCCCTGGAGCAGGAGCCTATGCCGACAATAGCTGTGGTGCTGCCAGTACTACGGGCTGGGGCGAAAATATTATGAAAGTTTTACTAGCGAAAACTGTGACCGATTGGGAGGAACGTGGTCAAAATGCTCAGAAGGCCGCCCAAAAAGGCATTCAAATACTAGCAGAAAAGGTAAAAGGGCTAGGTGGTGTCATCACTATTGATGCTCAAGGCCAATATGGCTGGGCCTATAATACTCCCAAGATGGCTTACGCCTATTGGAATCCAGAAACGAAACACACACATGCTGCCATTAAATTGGATACTTAAGGCAGCAAACACAACACACAAGCATTAATTTCATCCTAATTCCGTGCAACTAGACCCACTTCAGTTATGAGCGAATTTCAACAAGTAGTAAAAGAAGGAGCCGAAAATATTGGTCGCAGGCTCAGACGATTTTTCCTAATGGTACTAGGTGGTGTATTACTCCTAGGCCTGATTGGCATTTGGGTAGCTGGCTGGACCTTCAGTGAAGGTACTCGCGCCGGTGAATTGATCAAGATTTCCAAAAAAGGTGTTGTCTTCAAGACTTACGAAGGACAGCTCAATTTAGGAGGCTTCCAGTCTGACAATGCAGGCATTGTAGGCAACATTTGGGAGTTCAGTACCACCAACAACGATGTGTATACTCGCCTACAAGAGCTAGAAGGCAAAAAGATCAAGCTACATTACCGCCAACGATACAAGCCTATGCCTTGGCAAGGTAAAACCGACTATTTTGTCCACAAGGTCGAAATAATAGAATAGGTCTAGAGTAGGCGCAAAGCCTCCAAGACCCCTTCCGCTGCCCGGCGACCGCTGCGCATTGCTGCATCCAGCGAACCTAATAGCAGGTGGTCGCCGGCCAGAAATACTTGTTCCGTCACCCGGCTTTCCGTAGCCGAAATATCATAAGTGAGGTGATCTAATTCAGGTAAGGCCTGAGGGATATCATATCGAGCCACTGGTTCCAACTTCCAATCCGACCGCCCCACAATACGGCGCAGTTCATCTGCGATAGCATCTTCTGCATTTGCAGCCGTCGGAATATCCTTTAGTGTAACGGATAATAGCTGCTCTCCCGAAGGGACATATCCAGCACCCAAGGGAGCTAACTCACAGAAATTATTTACCGGACTTCTGGCATCCTCTACCAAGCCAATCAGACGACTTGGCAATTGCTGTCCTTTAGCCTTATAGTATAGTGTTGTCGTGGCATGATATTGAATTGGCTCTCCTGCCAGTTGCGGCAGCAAGTGTTGAGGATCCGTTGCAATGATGAGAGCATCAAAAGGAATATCCTCTCCAGCCTGCGTTCTTATCTTATTATCAAGTATTGCCTCAGCTTTGGTCTCAAAGCGGAAGTCCGTTTTCTCCAATTGAGCCCGCAGCGACTTGGGAATCGCCTCCATACCTCCAGTTGGCACTGCAGCATGCCCTTCGGCAAACATTTTGAAAACAAACCGCAGCATTGGCGCAGGCGTCTGCAATTCATTCTCTAAGAAGATACCGCCAAAAAATGGCTCGAAGAAGGCTTTGATATAGTCTTCACTAAAGCCATAGTGCAATAAAAACTGACGGGTACTTGGTTGTTGATCAGCAGCAAAAATCTGTTCTGAATTCGTCGCTCGTAATTCCCGCTGCAATTTCCAGGTAAGGAACTTATCCCTTAGACTAGCAACCGGAGAAAACAGAGCCGCAAACAATTGCGCTGGCTCTCTTAGTGGATCAACAATGGGATATGCTTGACCACCACGAAACACCACCGCCCCTGGTCTAAATGTCTTAAGGTCCAAACTGCTATAACTCAAATAGCGCTGTGCTTCTTTGTAGGCCGTCAAAAGCACTTGAAACCCATGATCACACGCAAAACCGTCTATCGAATCGGTCTTGACTCTTCCGCCTACTCGATCAGTAGCTTCGATGACTATAGGAGAGTATCCGGCGGCTTCAATATGCTGGGCAGCAATAAGGCCGGAAACACCGGCTCCAACGATCACAATCTTGGCTGGTTTCATACTAGATGAGTGGTTTGTGGCTCCAACAAAAAGCCTAGATGAATGTTCACCAAAGGGTAGTTTAGCTGATGGAAAACAAGCACTGATTTTCTTTGGTTTACAAGGTAGCGGTCATTAACTTTGCCCAAAATTTAGGAAAGCATGAGCACAACAACTGAAAACGAAAGCACTCGCATGGATTGGATCTGGTTTTTGGTCTCTACGGCCATCATGATCTTCATGCTTATTTATGTCAATGAGTGGTTCTGGCTAGCCCTTCCTTTTTCACTGACTTATTTGGTGAAGGCACTGCGGGTAATGTAAGCAGCGGCACGCCGCCAATCGAGATATAAGCTGTGCTTTTACAGCAACGAAAAAGCCGATCTGGTAACAACTTCATGTATACCAGATCGGCTTTCGTATTCTCTAAACTGATGTTCTGTTGCTACCCCTGAAAAGCGGCCTCATCCAGGAACCAGTGCAAATCTCCACTAGTCGGTTGGATATGAGCAGCAGGGTAAAGCTTGGCATCAGCTGCACCACCAAGGATGCTGCTTACCTTTTCCACTTTACTAGCGCCTGTTACCAGAAAGGCAACGGATCGTGCCCGGTTTATGACCGGCCCTGTCAGGCTCACGCGCTTTTGCCCACTTTCTGGGTGAGTAGCTACTGCACAGAATCGTTCTACCTCAAGCAATTCCATCTCGTGCGGAAATATAGAGGCAGTATGTCCATCACCACCCATCCCTAGAATAATCAGGTCAAAGACAGGGTATCCATCCTCCGAATCTGTGTTATCACTTATTTCGTCAGCATAACGTGTCGCTTCTGCTTCCGGATCAGCCTCACCAATCACTCGGTGGATATTCTCTTCCGGAATATCGATGTGATTGAAAAGAAGGCTTTTCGTCATCCCATAGTTGCTCTCCTCATGATTGGGGGGCACACAACGCTCATCGCCCCAGAAGAAGCGAATCTTCGACCAATCAATGGCCGTCCCATATTGCTCCGCCCAAAGCTTAAAAAGAAGCTTGGGGGTGCTACCACCAGAAAGCGCCACCGTGAAGTGATCTTTATCCTTCAAAGCCTCAAAAAAGAAGCGACTGAAATCCTCCGCAACAGCAGAAGGATCAGGACTGAGGTGCAGTTGTACAGGCATAGTTTACTCGGCAGCTGGCGCCTCTTCTTCGCTACTTTCTTCCGTCTTGTTCGCCTCTAGTTCGCCATCCATTGGGATTGCGTTGATGCGCTTTACTACCTCAGCAGTAATATCGTTCGCATCGTTCACCATGAGTACACCAGTACCTGGGCCATAGCTTAGGATATAATCGTAGTTGAACTCATCCTGGATAGCATTCAGAACGGTCATCAAGTTTTCTTCAAACTCTGCTTGCAGCTTCAGTTGTCCCAATTGCAACTCCTGACGTGTACGCTCTGCATCTTGCATTAGAGCCTGCTCACGACCTGCCAAACGCTCTTGCTCTACTCCCATTTGCTTAGGCGACATTTGTCCACTGTTAGCACGGCGCTGGAAGTTTTGAGCATCACGCTGAAAAGCAGCTACACGCTCGTTCTGCGATTGATCTGCAGCTACAGCCACAGCTTCTAGCTCCTTAGTCTTTTCTTGTAGTGATTCGTATTGGTTGGCCATGGTATCGATACGAATGTATACAATCTTACCAGTCGTAGCGTTAGCGGTAGCAGTACCATCAGTAGTAGCTGCACTTTCTGTTGGTTGGCAGCTCAGCAAGCTTGCAGTAACAACCAATCCTATCATCCATCCGAAAAGGCGAATATTCATATGTTTAATTTTTTTTCTGCGGTTATTTCAAAATGCAGAATCTCGATAGCTATCGGGACTGCACATTTGTAACCACTGCGTTCTCACATAATTTTCTTTAGTTCTTCCCACCTAGGAAATTTCAACTAAACAAAATCATGCTCGTTTCATATGTTTAAAATTTTGCGGGCAAAGTTAGATAAAATTAGCAGAAAACTACTGCTGGCATAAGCCCACCTTAGCTTACCTTTGGACCCGCAATCCACTTGTCAGCAGCTCAGGCTCAACTGATAAGCTAAAGTTCAATTCTCATGTCGGATCGCTGGCTCGTTATTGGTGCCTTTGCGGCAGTCTACTTCATCTGGGGGTCCACCTATCTCTTTAACTATTGGGCCATCCAGAGTATTCCTCCCTTCCTCATGTCGGGTGCTCGCTTTTTTACAGCGGGTGCTTTACTGTATGCCTGGGGGTTCTGGCGAGGAGAAACCTTGCCTACAAGTCGCCAGTGGTGGAATTCTGTACTCATCGGCAATCTGTTCCTAACCATTGGGACGGGGGCTGTGGTATGGGCCTTGCAGTTCATTGACACCGGTATCGCGGCCTTGATTGTTGCCACAGACCCACTATTGATTATGATGCTCTTGTGGTGGCTTTTCAAGCAAAAACCCAAATGGCAAAGCTTAGTCGGCGCTCTTATTGGAATAGTTGGAACCGTAATTCTTGTCGGCCAACCAAAATTCACCGACTCTCCCGAGAGTCGGTGGGGCTTATTGGCCATTGCCACGGCACTTACCGCTTGGGCATTTGCCAGTATCTATGTTTCTAGAATTGATTTACCGGAGTCGCGTCTACGTCGTTCCAGCCTGCAGATGCTCGGAGGTGGAGTCGGTCTTTTGCTCTTTAGTACGATCTCAGGTGAGGCCGTAACCTTTTCCTGGGTCGAACTCACGAGTAAATCCGTACTATCCTGGTTCTATTTGATCTTCTTTGGATCAATTGTAGCCTTCTCCAGCTTCAATTATTTATTGGCGAGAGTATCGCCGGAGAAAGTAGCCACCTCTACCTACGTTAATCCCGTGGTAGCACTTCTATTAGGATGGGGGCTCAATGGAGAGGAAATCAGCTCGCAGTCATTGCTCGCTGGTTTGGTATTGTTGACAGGTGTGTTCTTTATCAATACCGGAAAGGGACAGGCAGAAGAAGATTAGAGAAAAAGAAAAGGTGAGAACTCAGAAGCTGCACTCCCTCATTCTCACCTCTTTTATTTTATAGATCTTTCAACTTGCGTTTAGTAGCGTCGATCAACTCTTCCTGAGCTTTGATCTCTGCATTCTTGTTTTCTTGTTGTTGAGCGTTTTCTTCTAGGCCCTTTTCGGCACGGGCAATAGCTTCTTGCGCTTTCTCGATCTCCCGCTCCAAGCGTTCTTTATCATTCTCTAGCTTCTTCAAATCTCCTTCGAGACCACCCAAAGCCTTTTCCTGATCCTTAATCTCCATGCGCACCTGCTCCTTTGCCGCTTCCAATCCGAAACGAAGCAAGATCTTTTCCGCCTCCAGATGGCGATCAGAGTGCTCACGAGCTGACATATAAGCTCCGCCTAGGTCATACCAAACGGATAGCTCAGTTCCATCACCTCTTTCCTCTATGCTAGCATAGATATCTACTGTGTTTCCTAGACCAATTGCGGAAATATCCGCATCGTCACTGAAGTATTCTTTAGTCTTACGGTTGTACTTCGTACGTACGCCGTAAAAGTCCTTTAAGAAATCAGTCCATAAGTCGCCTACATCCTTTTTTTCCAAACCTGGAATCTGGATTACGGTCGCTTCGTAAATGCCTTCACTCATTGTTTTACGCTCAACACTTGTTTGCGCAACAAGGCTGATACTGAAGAGTAACAAGGCAGCTGATAAAGAGAGAATAGTTTTCATCGTCATTATATGTTTATGATATGGTTTAGCAAATTACCGGTATTTAGACGTTGCCCTGAGCAAGGGTCACGCATTTGTTTAATAGTTGTTTTGAAAATTGCTGCGCAAATTTTTCAAGTATACATGACGCGAAGTGGTTTGGGCGAAGCCCGCACCACTTCGGTCAGTATAACACTAAAATAACACATCACCTGCAACCGCAGCCATTCCTCTACTGTTCTCTTGCTAGTTTATTGGAGAACCAAAGCAATGGATAGACGCCAATTTATTTTTCCTGGTATCCTGGTTTTATACATCACTGCCCTGTGGTACTTAAACCAACAAGCTCCCTATGAAGCATTTGCTCCGGGCAGCGGGCAGTTGTTTGCCTATTGGGTATTCCAGATTAGCCTGTTTTACATTCCACTCACGATCGCCTATATGATGTTTTTCGGCCGTCGCCGGAATGCTTTATCAAGTCTGATCATGGGCATGACTGTAGTTGTATTTGCCACGCAGTTACTTTTGAGCCTCTACTTCTTCTTAGGAGATATTGGCCAACTGGCACAACAGGCAGTTTTGTATTGGAGTGATCGTGCCACTACCCCACCCGATTTTACGGCATCACGTCAGTTCAAACAACTTGGCCTAGCACTTACGGCAGTGCCCTTTTCCTACTTCATGTATGGCATCACCAAAGGGAAGTACAATTACACGGTAGAGCGCGTCACACTGAATTCCCCCGACCTACCTGAGGCTTTTGATGGCTTCCGACTGGTTCAAATTTCTGACATCCACTCCGGCAGCTTTGATAGCCTAGAGGGCGTTGCCAAGGGCACGCAATTGATCAGCGACCAGCAAGCCGATCTACTCGTATTTACTGGCGACTTGGTGAATGGTAATGCACGCGAGATTGAGCCCTTCATTCCCTTGTTTCAAAAATTAACTGCGCCCTACGGCAAATTTGCAGTCACCGGCAACCACGATTACAGCTCGGGCGGTGCCTGGGGCGATCAAGATGCCTGGCGAGCCAACGTACGGGCAGTGCAAGAAAATTATGGCCGCTGTGGCTTTGACTTGCTGAAAAACCGCTCCGTTTCGATAGAAAAGAATGGACAATCTATTCAGCTTGTTGGTGTAGAAAACTGGGGTAAGCCGCCCTTTCCTCAATATGGTGATCTTGACCTGGCGCTAAACGGCGTACCATCCGACGCTTTCAAGATTCTGCTTTCACATGATCCTTCGCACTGGGATGAAAAAGTACTTCCGCATAAGGATCACATACACCTTACCCTTTCCGGGCATACGCACGGCATGCAATTCGGAATCAATTTCAAAGGAATAAAGTGGAGTCCTGTACAATTGGTATATCCAAGATGGGCCGGTCTGTACGAAGAGGCAAAGCAATTCCTGTACGTGAATCGTGGCTTTGGGTGGCTGGCATTTCCAGGCCGAATAGGCATGTACCCAGAGATTACCGTTTTTGAACTGCGTCGCGCACCACAGCCGCAGTAAGTGTATTCACTAAATCGTGATTGCCACTCACCTCACGCCAATCAATTCGGGGAACTCGGGCAAAGTAGGCTCTAATCTTGGGGTTGGGAACAAAGCGATCAGCTTCAGCTAGCACGACCAAGGTGTCTACCTCATTCTGTTTCCAATATTGTATCCGATCGGGGCGACTGGTTCTTAAATGCACCAAAGAATTGTATACTCGGAACAGGCGATTGCGCTTATCCGCTGGATACAACTGTACCTCTGCGTAGCGCTTCCGAAAATTATTTACCCATCCTAAGCGGTAGCCAATATTTACGCCTAGTTCCAACCATTTTGGCCAAGCAAGGGCAAACTCTAATACACGTTGCGCCCACAAGGGCAACACTCGATCAAAGCTACCAATACCCGCCGGAGCAAGAAAGACGAAACGGTCAACGTCTTGCGCTAGCTCAGTCGCAGTACACACGAGGATTCGAGCCCCCATACTATGCCCCGACAAGGAGAACCGTTCTTCTCCCTGATGCTTCGCAATTGCCCGAATAAGATCGACCATTTGTTTTGGCGAAAACTTAGACTCGTCCCATCTTGCACCTCCATGAAAAGGCAAATCCGGTGCGCAGATGGTATAGATACCACCTAAATCTTCTGCCCAAGCTTTGAATACCTGCCCATCATAGTCGTATCCGTGAAAGGCAATAAGAAGTTGCTCCCCGCTGCCATAAACGTGAACCGGAATCTGTTTTTGATCTTCTAAATGGATAGTAAATGGAGAGGAGGTCATGAGCATGTCCTTGTGCGGACAGATAGATTATGGCTTGTTACCTAAAATCAACACTCCACCTTCAGATGGAGTTCTAGCAAAAACGAATGTAAAATGTTTTCTCGACAAACTATACATGACGCGAAGTGGTTTGGGCGAAGCCC
>ENA-UENT01000184-UENT01000184.1-marine-metagenome-genome-assembly--contig:-NODE-184-length-45956-cov-8.475666_pt1 | contig 45956 bp, 41 predicted proteins | sample MGYA00237879_ERZ529330 | MGnify/ENA primary metagenome ERZ529330 (study PRJEB26372, sample SAMN05368345) | marine metagenome | biome: cultured habitat; feature: ocean water; material: water; isolation... | reverse complement strand
TTGGCTGCTCCGGGGAGTATGCCCTAACTTGCGGGTGGGGAAGGTGCGACGCTCTACGAGGTCGTAAAAGTGGGAAGAGGTTTGGGTTGACTAATCTTCGACACTCTGCGAGGCCGGTTGGCTTGGTGTAACAGCCCCCTAATAGATCAGACTTGATTACAGATCAAAAACTGTAATTTTGATCATGGCAAAACGTAGATTCACCAAAGCAGACAAGCTTCAAATCTTAAAGGAAGCTTCATCGAATGGCGTGCAGGAGACGCTGTCGAAGTACGATGTATACCCGGCGACGTATTATTCTTGGCGCAGGAAGTTCCAGGAAATGGGCGAGGAAGGGTTTGATCATAGCATGACAAGCAAAAAGCTAGCCGAGCTGCGCAAGCTGGAAAAAGAGAACCAGCAGCTCAAGGAGCTGGTAGCGGAAAAAGAGCTGATGATCCGCGCCCTAAAGGAAGCCCGCGTAAAAAAGGGCTAGGCCTGGCCGAGCGCAAGGAGCGGGTACGCTACTACCAAAGCCAAGGGCTGAAGCTCAGCCTTTGCTTTGAAGCGTTTAGCGTTACCCGCCACCAGTATTACTACAGCCCCGGGGGCTCTAAAGCCCGGCCAGGCCGTCAGCCCACAAAACAAACACGCTATCACCATCCCGATGGGACGGTGGAACTGCGCCCTGACACTGAAATCATAGAGCATATACGGAATATCCAGTCAGACGACGACTTGCGCTGCGGCTACAAACGTATGACAGGACAGCTCCAGCTGCTCAGTTACGAGATCAACCGCAAAAAAGTCTACCGCCTGATGCGCACGGAGGAGCTCTTGCTGAGCCGGCTCAAAAAAGAGCGGGGCCCTTATGTTGCGCAGCGCTGTGCTCAGCCTGACGGGCCGCTGCAGCTCTTCGAGATGGACATTAAAATGATCTGGGCAGAAGAGCATAAGCGGTATGTGTATGTTTTGACGATATTGGATACCTTTACCCGTATGGCTTTGCACTGGCACGCCGCTTATAGCGTCCGGTGGCGGGACGTAAGGCGTGCTTGGGAGCAGGTCATTGAAAACCATTTGCAGCCTGCCGATGCTTTGGCCAAAAAGCTCCATATTGAAATACGGAGCGACAACGGGCCACAGTTCCTGGCTCAGAAGCTGCGGGAGTTCTTTGCCGAGAACCACTTGGCACAAGTCTTTACGCACCCATATACCCCGCAAGTCATTTGATGCTGACCGCCAGCGTCAGTGAGAACGGGCACGTGGAAAGCTTTCATTCCATACTAGCCACTGCCCTGCGGCACGAGTTTTTTTGGACATTAGAACAGCTGAATGCACGCCTGGCCGTGTTTTACGAGAAGTACAATAACGAGCGGGTACATTCTGCAACAGCCATGCTGCCGCCAGCTTTGTTTTGGGAGGCTTACGAAAAAAACCTCGTTACCGTAGGCAAGGATAAAAGGAAAAAGAATATCTTCAAGCTCAAAGTACCCCGGTATTTGCTTTCGGGTAACTTGAGCCCTGAGGGAGCATCTCGCTTTGCAGGGCTTCGGCTCGATGCCGAAGTCAGGCAAGCCGGACAGACAGAAGAGTACAAACAAGTGGTAAACGGGCCCGCTACCACACAACCTTCGGTACAACTCTCACCGTCGGTCGCATCTCGCTGATGCAAAGGTAAGGGCTCTGCTCATTTATTCAATAACCGGTCTGTAGAAAGTCCGAATAATAGGGGGGCAAACCATTGGGCTGCTGGGGTACACTTTGAGCGTGGACTGCTCCGGGAGTGTGCTCCAGCTTGCGGGTGGGATTATTACCCCCTATTCTTGTGAGGGGCAATACTCAAATAAGGATTGTCATAAATGTTGATGGGGAGGGCACGGAAGGGGAGCTGCTGCTGCCAGGCGATGTAGTTGAAGCTGAGCTGGTCGCGGCGGCTGTGCTGCTGGTAGAAATGCCACCACGCATTGCTGAATTGAATGACGGCTGCATGGTGGTGCTGCCGGGCTATAAGGCCACAGGCGGCAAGGCCCTGATGCGGGGGGTAGTTTTGGGTGCGGAGGGTATCTACGGTCTTTTGGATGATGACGGGGTCGTCTTTGTGGTGGCGGGTACACCAACCGGCTTCTTCGTATATGCAGTCGTGGTAGGGATGGCGGAATAGGACGAAGGGGGATTGCCGGAGGGCTTCCCGGAATAAGCTTAGGATGGCAGGGCCGGTGGATTGCATATTGGCGTCGTGCCAAATGCTGGTGGGGTAGTGGGGGAGAAAAAGGTGGGGCAGGAGCTTGGGCAGACGGGAGGCGCGGACAGGGTCCTGGTGCAGGGGCGGGCAGGAGATGATCTGATACTGATCGCTCTGCAGGGGCTGATCGGTAAAGCAGAGGTAGTCCACTCCCGGGAAATCGGGCTGCGGGCGCAGGGTGTCGTAGGGGCTGAATATGGCGGTGTATAGGGTGAGGATGGGAGAAAGAGGGTTTAAATGGCTGGATTTTGGCGTCGCCTGGAGCGGCCGCAAAGCGGCTGTGCCCCTGGGGGCGCTGCCTGATGCTTCTCCGTCCGACGTAGCTTAAGCGGGAGTATCCATCCATACGGACAAGTTATGGGGAGTCGGAAACCTCAACCTCGCTATGGCTGCGCTCAACCTTGGCTTAGCCTAATAAGCCTTACGTCTTGCCAGTTCCTTTTCCTCTTCCTTCCGGGAAGAAAGCCTGCCGCTGCGGTAGCTGTTGAGCTGAAGGATTTTCTTTTTGTCCTCGCGCTTTCGGTTGACGGCGCGGTGGAAGTACAGGGTGCCAAGACCGGCACAGAGCAGGACAATGCCTAAGATAAGGTGCTGTTCCAGGTAGTTTTGCCCGATGAAGGCGAAGAGGATCATACCGGCGTTGAAGGCCACCAATACGCCCGTGGCCTGCGCATGGGTGAAGCCGTAGTCCACTAAGAGGTGGTGGATGTGGCGGCGGTCCGGCATTAGCGGGGAATGCCCGCGGGCCATGCGGGTGGCGAAGACGCGGAGGGTGTCGAAGAGGGGGACAACCACTACGGTCATCGAGACGGCGGCTATGCTTTGAAGGTGAAACATATGCCCGATGTTCAGCGCGGCATTGGAGGTGATAAACTGAATGACAAGGGTGGCTGTGATGGTGCCGAGGATCAGCGAGCCCGTATCGCCCATAAAGGTGCGGGTGGGTGGCATGATGTTGTAGCGCAAAAAGGCGAGGTAGGCGGCGGTAGTAATGGCGGCCAGAATGGCGAAGGCGGGCTGTTCTGTATTGAAGAACCAAATACCGAGGATGGTGCTGACAAGTATGCCAATGCTTGCCGAAAGTCCATTGATGCCGTCAATAAGGTTGAAGGCATTCATGATCACCAGGACGGTAAATCCGGAAACCAAAAGGGAAAACCAGTAGGGGAAGTCGCTGTGGAAGCCCAGCAGCCCGTGCATGCTTTCAATGCGGATGTCACAGGCGTAGACGATGAGAAAGGCCGTGATCATCTGCGCGATCAGCTTCTTCTTGGCGTCCATGGGCTCCAGATCGTCTTTGAGCCCTACGACGAAGATGATGAACAGCGCGCCGACCAGGTATTGCAGAAATTGATGGCTGGCGAAGGGGACCCACATGAACAACGCAATCAATATCCCCATAAAAATACCAACGCCACCCAGAGAGGGGGTGGCGACGAAGTGGGAGCTGCGCTCGCCGGGAACGTCACATAAATGCCGTTCGTTGGCGATTTTGATTACAGGCGGTATCGCTAAGTAGGTGAATGCGAAGGATGTTACAAATCCTGAGATTATGTTTTCCATGGGGATAATTGGGAGTTTCAGTGTTTTGTGCTCCCCAAAGATAGGAACTTTATTCTTTATCTATCGGATATGCTTATTGTTAATCTATGTTTTTGGGTTAAGTTATTGTAAAGTAGGGGTTTTTTAACACTGAGGCACAGAGGGCACTAAGGGATTTTTTACCACTAAGGTACATGAGGCACTGAGGGGTTTTACCATGGAGTTGCATGGAGTTTCAAGGAGTTTTGCCACTGAGGCACAGAGGGCACAGAGGGCCACTGAGGTTTTTTGTTTACCTCTAAGGCACATGAGGCACTAAGGGTTTTTACCATGGAGTTGCATGGAGTTTTACCACTAAGGCACAGAAGGGCTAAAGGGCACTAAGATTTTGGTAGCTTAGTGAATTGCTCCGATCCCAGTCAAAGTTGCGTTCACGAAGCAAGGTTTTCATTTAGTAGCCACCATATGCTTCAACTGCCTTTGAAATATAGGTCTTAATTTCCAACCATTCAATATCCTGGAACATAGCAGGTGAGGGTTGCTGATCAGCATCATCAAAATAGGACATACTGCGCAGCGCCAGCCATTCATTGCCGTCTGTCATCTTCTTTTTATAGAATTTTAGGATTTCAGCCAGTTCAAACCGCTGAAGCAAAAAGTATAAATCGATGAAGTCTTTCCTGGAGCCACGTTGGGTAATTGCGGCTATTTTCATCGCGGCAATATCCTCTATACTAGCCATACGAATGCCCTCTTCTACAACGGGAGGTTGCAGCCAGGGATAAGGGTAATTGACAAAGTCAACTTTAATGTCGTTGATAAGAAAAACCTGAATGGAACGGCTGCCGCCCAATCTTTTAAGTGGCTTAAATACCTGAAGCAAACCAGCTATCGTATTTTCGTCCATATCGTGTTTCCCGAAAAGGTCAATATCGACTGAATTCCGGTGCCCGATTTGTAATGCTAGTGCCGTGCCTCCCACCAGCCTAAGCCTGGTAAGTTCATCAATGCCCATCAAGCGCTTTAATAGTCCCAGAAGCTGGGTTGAAACTGTTTCTCTGTATAGCATCTGAACGCCTCTTTGGGTAAATCCAGGATCAAGCTTAAAAAAGATATACTGAAATCATCTAGTGTTCTGATTTTAGTCACAATTGCTTTCATTTCTGCTTGGTCATACCAGGTTTTTATGGTATTCCAATCCTCCATAAAACCATAATTCATGACACGCTCCACTATGAAAGACCGGTGTTTCCACCAATGAATGCCTTCGATGGGAGTGTCCCAGAAAAGGTGTGGAGAGAGCTGGCTTTTTATGCTTGGCTGGCTGGCTGCTTTCATGAACTTAAGATAGTTGGTTTAGTGGGATTTTGCAAGGTTTGCTTCCAGTTATGGCATTCCAGGGTTACGCTCTTTTTTATTGAGGCTTGGCGTTGCAGGGCGTTTTGCCACTGAGGCACAGAGGGCACTGAGGGTTTTTTTACCACTAAGGCACATGAGGGATTTTACCATGGAGTTGCATGGAGTTACAGGGAGTTTTAGTACTGAGGGTTTTACCACTGAGGCACATGAGACACGGAGGGCACTAAAGGGTTAAGCCTTCTTTCTAAGTGCAGCTTACTGACTACCACTCCACGCCGCACAACCAGCAATACCTCAACCTTTCCTAAGCCGCTGCTCAGTACGGTAAAAATTCACTAGCAGCTGTTCGAGGAGCTGGCTGGTAGGAATGGACTGCTGTTCTAACCAATATTTAATCTCCGGGTCTAGCTGCAGGCGGACGTTCAGGGCTGCTTCCGCTTCCGCAAGGCCATCGGTAGCCACTGGTGTCCATTCGCCTTCGAAAGCTTCGTCTTCGGCAATAGCCTCATCATCGTAGTAGATGCTTTCCTCGGGCACCTCTACCCCGGCTTTGGCAAGCTGCATCGCCTCCAGGGCTTCGACTTTATGATCAGTAAAATCCACTTGGTAGCCTTGTAATGGCTCTTCGGTTCTGGCTTTTTGCAGGGCTTCGGCTACGGATAGTATATTTTTCATCGTTTTTGTTCTCATCCCATTCAGATTTTGGCATAGCAGCAAGGATTGAGGTTGTTGACTAAACCTTTTTTTCCGGGTAGGAGTTCCGGAGGCGAGGCGTTTTTTGGGCTCACGCGGCGATAGCTGCGAAGCAACGGTTCGCTACGTGGCTTGGTGATGGGCTGCGGAGGTCGTACAGGCTCTTTGCGTTAACCTCTCTCTTACCACTGAGGCGCATTGGGCACTTAGGGATTTTCACCATGGAGTTGCATGGAGTTGCAGGGAGTTTTAGCACTGAGGGTTTTAACCACTGAGGCACATGAGGCACTGAGGGGTTTTACCATGGAGTTGCACGGAGTTGCATGGAGTTTTACCACTGAGGCACAAAGGGTACAGAGGTTTTGTTTTTACCACTAAGGCACATTAGGCACTTAAGCTTTTTTACCACTGAGGCACTCAGGCACGGAGGGCATTAAGGGGTTTCTAAGTGCAACTTACTGCCTTCTGTGCCTTAGTGGTACCCCCCTAGTACCAGCTCTCCCCATTCAGGCTTTCATACACCCGCTCAATCCCCTCCCGCAGCCCAATCCGGGCCGTCCAGCCGGCTGCTTTCAGTTTGATCCGGCTGAATTAATGGCTTCGTGAGTGATTGATAGACAGTGGTTAAAAGTGCTGTTTTGTAGAATTTGTTGTATACACTTTTTAACTTATCACCGTTTCAATGATCTGATAAAGTTTTTGAGCTAAGGTTTTGCGGTTGAAGTTGAGGCTGAGTGCCTGACAGCCTTTTTGCAGTTGTTGATACAGCTGAGTATCCGTGGCTATCGCCCTTAGTTGCTTTTGAAAATCAGCTTTATTTTCCGGTTCAAAGCAAAGGCCAGCCTGGTATTTTTCGATAATCGCCTTGCTTTCTCCTTCCACGCCCAACAGGATAGGTTTCTCCATCGAGGCATTCTCAAAAATTTTGGAAGGGATGACCGTTTTGAAAGTGTCTGACTTTTTGAGCGGGACAAGTGCCACATCCGTCAGGCTGATGTAACGGGCAATTTCATGCTTAGGCACCGGAGGGAGGAAGGTTACATTCGAAAGGCCCATCCGTTCTTTCATTTCCAGCAGCCCGGGCTTTTCGGCACCATCGCCAATAAACAGAAAATGCACGTCTTGCGGAGCATCAGCTGCACATTCCAGGATGAAGTCGAGTTTATGAGCCATGCCATGGGTGCCCAGATAGCCAACTACACACTGATCCCTGAGCTGGGGGAACTGAGCTAACAGCGCTTTATCCCTGGGGCGGGGCTGAAATTTATCGAGGTGTACGCCGTTCTTTACCACTTCTATTTTCTCCGGGGCAATGCCACGGCCGGCAATATTCTTTTTGAAGGAGTCCGTGACCACCACTACTTTGGACGCTTTGCGGTAAAGAAAAAGTTCCAGTTTTTCCAGCCAGTCGAGCACACGGCTATCTTCCATGGCATTGACCGCCCGGATGGATTCCGGCCAGAGGTCCCGGACTTCCATAATCCAGGGCCTGCGTTTAAACAGGGCAGCGGCATAGCCACTTACGGCAGTGAAGAACTGCGGTGAAGTCGCAATGATAATATCGGTTTTGACAAACCAGCTGGCTATAAAACCAGTCAGTGCAAAGCTGATGTAGTCCAAAATGCGCTTGACAAACCCTGAATTTGCTGAAATAAAAGACCACACCCGGATGACCCGGATACCATCCATATTTTCTTCCTGATACCAGCGGTTGCGGTAGCCGTCAAAAACCTTGCCGATCGGGAAGTTAGGAGCACAGGTGATGACCGTTACTTCCGCTCCGGATTTGACCCATTCCACGCAGTGCTCGTACGTTCGGCTGGCAGGGGCGTTGACCTCGGGAGGAAAGTTGTCGGTTAAAAAGAGTATTCTCATGGACTTAGGATGCTTTCAATACGAATTATGGTGCGGAGCTTTTCTTCGAAGGTGACGGCCACTCTTTTTGCCGGGTATCGTTTATTGTATCCTGCTGCATACTCATAGTGCTCAAGCCGGATTGCTGTGGCACCCTCAAAGATAAGCACTCCGTACTCCGTAATGACCTTTTGCTCATTAATATAAGGCTGTAGGCCCGGGGCAAAGTGCCACCGGGCTGTCCGCTCAACTGCAGGACTGCCGGTAACTTCATCGGTAATGTGGATTTCTTCTTCCATTGTGCGCACAGAACGGGTATGGGTAATCCCTGTTTTGGCATACCCGTCATGACTGCACCGGAGGAATGCGCCGGCTTCAAAAGCCAGCCCTTTTGGCCGGGCACGCCTCGCCACCCGGAACCCGCCCCAAACCTCGGTCTGCTCTGCCTGTCCCGCCTGTACCGTGTTATGCAGGCTGGTGGAACGTTCCAACTGCCGCCGCTCATTCTTCTCGTAAGTGGAAATGCCCGGATCCACCAGAAAAGGCTGCTGATGGGTATACAATACCAGGCTCAGGGTATCGCTATGGGCGTGGCCGGGGATATAGTCGGGCCCCACAGGAGCCGCATCAAAGCATAGCTCGTAGCGCTGTTTTCTGAACATATAGTACCCGGAAGCAGACGCCTGTTCCAAGTCCTTCGCGTGAATGTTCAGCCGCTTTGCATAGGCTTTCAGGTGGCCTGACGCAGGCGCTATATCCGGTGCGCTGTCGTTAAATGCAGGCACATCCCCGTTGCTGAATGTCATGTAGTTCAGCCATCCAAGCATTTGTTCAGCTTTGCTGAGCAGCAAGGGATGCAAGGATTTACCATACTCAAATGCCCGGCTGATATTCAGGCAGTCGAGCATCCGGTAAAGCATCAGTTGATGGTACATTGGGCTCCGCTCGAAATGCCCGCCATCCGGAAGGATCTGCTCCTGTAGCTCCGGCTGAAGGACCTGTGCCGCGGACTGCAGTAAAAACGGGCACTGAAAGTAGCAGGCGCCTGCAAACAGGGCAAACCCATTCTCCAGCAGGTGGTTGCCAAGGAGGTGGTATTCACGGTAACCGGACAAATGCCGCAGCTGCCGGTACAGGTGGACTTCAATGTCTTCGACTGCTGCACGATCTACCTGCATCAAAAACCGGATCCAGAATATAGCGCGTAGCGAAGTTGGAAAGGGCTCGTAGGCATTGCCCCCCAGGGCTGCATTTGCCATGAAGTCCCGCATCAATTCCAGCCCCTGCTCAGCCGGCAGATCTTCCTGGCACAAATATTCAAAGTAGTTGAGGTTATAGGCCCAGAGTTTGCCATACCCCATAAAATCCCAATCTATCTGGTCTTCAAAGCGATGCGCCTTATTCAAAAAACAAAACCGGCCTGCCTGATATAGCGGAGCCGGTGGAGAAGGGAAGGATACAAAAGCAACTGCTTTCCTGCGGGCAGGAGGAGCGTGCCCGGGAAGCTGATAACCCATTTGGATCCGCCATCGTTGCCGTAGCAGGTAATAAGCCCGGTATACGATTTGCGGCCAGCGCAAATAACGCAGGGTATGGTAATACCGGCTTACTTTTTCACGGAAACCCATTGCCCCGTTTTTAAAGACTCCACCGCCGCAATAGCCGCCCGGGAGGTGTTCATGACCGATTCAAACGGGATGATACTGCTCCCTCCCTGTTGCAACTGCGTTACAAAACGGCGGAATTGTTCCTTATGCCCCTTGTCCTGTGATTGCTTTAGCCCTTTGCTTTTGAAGCCGTAGTAGCGGGATTTACGGAAGTTGTCAATGATCATATTCCTGCCCTGACTGTAGATTTCCACCCGCTCTTTGGAGTAAGCCTTATGGCCATTGGCAAAGTAGTGAATAACGCCCTGTGACCCGTTTTGGTACCGGAGCAGGATGGCAGCATTATCTGTATTTTCTTTCGGGTCGGGCCCGAGCGCATTCATTACCACAGCCTCTACCTGACTGCCTGCAAGGAAGGAGATGAGGTCGATAAGGTGGCAGGCTTCGCCAATGATGCGCCCACCGCCTACTTCCATGTCCTGCACCCAATGGTCCGCCGGGATGAAGCCCGCATTCATAGTCGCAATGACATTGATCGGGCCCGGTTCTGCACCCAATTGTTTTTTTGCATCCTGTATGAATGGCGAAAAACGCCGGTTGAAGCCCACCGTAAGGGTGGATTGCCCGTTTTGCTCATAGGCCGTTCGAATGGCATCCAGTTGCTCGTGGCTCAGCGCCAGCGGTTTTTCCACAAACACATGCTTGCCGGCCTGCAAGGCTTCCACGACCTGCCCGGCATGGGCATCGTGGCGGGTGGTAATGAGCACGGCATCCACCTCTTCATCCTGCAGGATATCCTTATAGTTGGTGGTAGAATTCGCAATGCCATACTTCTTAGCCAGAGTAGTGCCAGACAGCCCCCGGCTGCTTGCGATGTATTTAACAGGTGCCCCCAGCTTGTGCAGTACCGGTACGATCATTGCGCCGGTGAAGTTGCCCGCCCCGATAATCCCAAGCACGCCCTTTTGCCCGGCAAAACTGCGGGGTGTTACTTCCACCGTGGTTTGCGCAGCTTCGATGGCCCCACTGTACGACAAAACCGAGGCGATGGCCTGCCGTTTGCCCATCTCTCCGTAGACTTCCTGATATTGCTCAAGCGGCACCACTTCCGTGATCAGCGGCTGCACCTGTAGCTGCCCCGTAGCAATAGCCCGCAGTACCGCTTCAAAGTTCCGCTTTTCCGTCCAGCGGACGAAGCCAATCGGGTAGTCGTGCCCTTTTTGCTCATATACATCGTCATAGCGCCCCGGGCCATAGGAGCAGGACACCTGAAAGGTCAGCTCCTTTTCATAAAAGTCAGACCGCTGAATATCCAGCCCGATCACACCCACCAATACAATCCGCCCCCGCTTACGGCTCATCTGTGCCGCCTGAGCGATCACCTCATTACTCTTGGTGGAAGCCGTGATGAGCACCGCATCGGCTCCAACGCCCTGCGTAGCGCTTTCCACGAGGCGCACCGGATCTGTTTCCCCGCTTAACGCCACGGCTTCAATGCCCCAGCTTTTGGCCAGCGCCACTTTTTGGGCATCAAAATCCAGCCCAATGACCCGGCACCCGTTAGCGCGTAAAAGTTGTGCCGCGATGAGCCCGATTAATCCCAGCCCCGTGACCACAACGGTTTCCCCAAAGGTCGGCTGCACCAGCCGGATGCCCTGCAGGGCGATCGCTCCAATCACGGTAAAGCTCGCCTCCTCGTAGCTCACGCCGTCCGGTATCTTCGCTACCAGGTTTTTGGGCACACTCACCACCTCGGCATGATGCCCGTTGCTCACTACCCGGTCGCCTACCTGAAATTCAGCCACACCGGCACCTACCGCAATGACTTCTCCGGCATTACAGTACCCCAGTGGCAGGGGCTCGCCCAACTTCCGGAATACCGCCTCCACCGTAGGCTTTAGCCCATCCGACTGCACCTTCTGCAGCACCTGCTTTACCTTTTCCGGCTGTTGCCTCGCCTTATTAATCCAATTGGCTTTGCCAAATTCCACCAGCATCCGCTCGGTGCCCAGGGAGACCAGGCTGCGGTGGGTGCGTATGAGCACTTGCCCGGCGCGTACTTGTGGGACGGGGACCTCCTCCAGTATGGTTGCTCCGGTTTTTAGGTCTTGGATGATTTGTTTCATTTACTTTTTTTTGCTGTTAGCGGCAATAGTAGCTGTTGGCTATTGGCGATTGGCAGTTGGCTTCCTGTAGGTCGTGTTTGCCAGGCAGTAGCAGCTTTTAGCTGTTAGCGATTGGCTATTGGCTAGCATACAGGTCATTTTTGCTAATCGGTGGCAGCTGTTGGCTTAATATGTCTCTACTCGCAGCCAACAGCTAACAGCCAATCTCACCTAATCTTCGTCAACAACGCATTCGTCTTCCGCTGAAAAGTATCCAACTGTTTCAATAAACCAGCAACTTCATCTTCTTTTAAATAGCCAATTTTTGAAGTTACAATACACTGGGTCTGCAGCTCAAAGGAAGAGCCTATCGCTATCTCCAGGAAATGAGCAAAGGCTTTATCAGATTGCCGGCTGCACCCTTCTGCTATATTGGAGGGTATGGATACGGCGCTTCTCCGCATTTGGCTTTGCAAGCCGTATTTTTCAGTATCAGGCAGCACTTTCGTGACTTGATACACTTCGACTACGATTTGCATACCGAGGTGCCAGACTTTGTAGTCTTGGAAGTTGCGCATTTTTTCTTTGCTGTTAAATGATAGCTGCGTAGAGGCTGTGATTGCTGAGCGGTGGCAGCTGTTGGCGATTGGCAGTTGGCTTCGTGTAGGTTGTGTTCGCCAGGCAGTAGCAGCTTTTAGCTGTTAGCGATTGGCTATTGGCTAGCATACAGGTCATTTTTGCTAATTGGTGGCAGCTGTTGGCGATTGGCTGCTGGCTTCGTGTAGGTCGTGTTCGCTGAGCGTTTGCAGTTGCAAGCTTAGCATGTCCCTGCTCGCAGCCAACAGCTAACAGCCAACAGCTAACAGCCAGCCAAGAACCCCACCAAAGCCTCCACAATCCGCTCCCCCGTTTTCCCATCCCACTTCTCCGGGATAGCACCGGTCTTCCAGTTTCCGGAAAAGAGGCGCTGCAGCGCAGGCGGGATATGGACAGGGTCCGTGCCGATCAGCTCATTGGTACCTTCCGTGATGGTTTCCGGGCGCTCGGTGTTGTCGCGCAGGGTAAGGCAGGGGATACCCATGACGGTCGTTTCTTCCGTAATGCCGCCGGAGTCGGTCAGGACGGCTTTGCTGTGCTCGACGAGGTAGTTGAATTCTAAATAGGGGAGGGGGCCGATGAGGTGGAGGTGGCTGGCTTCGATGCCGAGGCGGCTCAGGATTTTGGCAGTGCGGGGATGGACAGGGAAGACTACGGGCAGGCCTTGGACGTTGTCGAGTATGGCTTGCATGAACTGTTTGAGCTTTGTTTCTTCGTCTACGTTGGCGGGGCGGTGCATGGTCATGACGAGGTACTGCCCTTTTTGTAGTTGGGCTTCTTCCCAGATGGGGGGCGGGGTGAAGCGGGGGCGGTTCTTGAGGAGGGTGTCGATCATGGTGTTGCCGACGAAGAAGATGCGCTCTTCCGGGATGCCGGCCTGTCGGAGGTTGGTGTTGGCGACTTCGGAGGTGGTGAAGAAATAGTCGGTGATGCTGTCGGTGACCATGCGGTTGATCTCCTCGGGCATGCTGAGGTCATGGGAGCGGATGCCGGCTTCGACGTGGGCGACTTTCATGCCCATTTTCTTGGCGACGATGGAGCAGGCCATGGTGGAGGTGACATCGCCTACGACGAGGCAGAGGTCGGCAGGGGATTCCATCAGGAGCTTTTCGTAGCGGGTCATGATGCGGGCGGTCTGCTCTGCCTGTGTGCCGGAGCGGGCATCGAGGTTGACATCGGGCTCGGGGATGCCGAGCTGCTCGAAGAAGTCGGCGCTCATTTTTTTGTCGTAGTGCTGGCCGGTGTGGATGAGGCGGTAGGAAAGCGCAGTTTGCTGTTCGCTTCTCGCGGTTCGCGTCTCGCCATTCGCGTCTCGCGTTTGGCTGTTCGCTTCTCGCCTCTCGCTACTCGCTTCTAGCCTCTCGCTGCGAATTGCGAACGGCGAATGTCGAATCGCGTCTATTATCGGGGCGATCTTCATGAAATTGGGGCGGGCGCCGGCGATGATGTCGATTTTCATGGGAGGGATCTAAGGGGATGAATGTTCTAAAGTTAGGTAAGCGCTGGCTTACTATTTAACTAAGTCTTTTCTAATTAAAACTACTTTCTCTCCGCGTTTAAACTCTTTCCATAGACCATATTTATTAACTGCAGCATAGAACACACGACTACAGTCTTTCTTGATCCTATCGTGAAGTTCGATATAGAGTACATCTACCTTAGGTAACCACTCTTCCGTATTGGAGGAAAAAAGTTCTTGCTCGGAGCCTTCAATATCAATTTTTAGTAAGCCGATTCTATCAAAGCCAGATTTATTCAGAATACTACTAATTGTGATGGCTTCAACATCCAACTCATCTTCCACAGAGGCTTCCTTCACCATGAAGCCCCATTTTCCCGTGCCTCGATCAATAATACGTAGCCAGGCGTTCTTGTTCCAAATAGCAGCATTAATCGTCTCCACATGAGTACGTCCCTCTACATGACGCTTAAGTTTTTCGTAATTCGACTTTTCCGGCTCCACAGCAATAATTTGAGCGCTTGGGTACTTGTTGGAGAAGTACAAAGTAGAGAATCCAGCATAGGCACCAGCATCTATGATTAGACTAGGCTGTATACGGACTGGCAGCTTAAACTCTTCATAAAGAAAAATGCTTCGGAATACATTAAGATCGGACGTATTTTTCCTAATTGTCAGATTGTTAAAGCGTTGTCTTTTTATGCGCACAAGAGCTAACGTGAGTATATCTCGAAAGAACTCAACTAGTCTTCTTTTAGTAGATTTCATTTTAGTCTTTGTCATATGAAAGTTGTCAAAAGAGAGCTAATACGGTGGCTATATTGCTCATGGGGTACTAGGTTGAATTTATTAAAACACTACTTTCCTTCTCCCCGCTCCCGCCGGTACAAATCCTTGTGCCGGGTTCCCTTAGGGTGGATCGGCAAGCCGTACTCGTCTTTGGGATATTCTGGCATGGACAGTTGTTGTTTGACGTTTCGATATATCTGGCGTAAAGACGAATTTCTTCGATCACTTGTATAAACAAGGGCAAGCAGTTCTGGATTTCTGTCTGCACCTGCTAAGAATAGGTTTTTCGTCTGTTTAGCATAACGACGAAGCTGAAATATTCGGTGATGATCTTCGCCGCCATCTACTTCAATATCAATGCCACCAATAGCGAGCAAATGCTCTTTTCGAATGAACTGATTAGGACCAGTCCAGCAGGAAAAAGAATTTCCTCCCAGTATCATTATTCTTAAGGATCTAATTATTCTGCGCAAAGGAATCTGGTATTCGAAAACGATACCTGTCGAGATCGCCACACAGTTTTGATTTGCCTGCATATACTCAAACGAGACTTTTAGTGGATTACGACAAACAGGTAACACGTTTTTTCTACTGGGGGGCAATGTTCTAGTATCGGCATCGACTAACCACACATACTCCGAATTATTATGCGCAGCATCTAAACCCGCGCTCCTAGCAAATCGTAAACCGGGTGATTCACATGGTACGGTCTTTATTCCCATACTTTCCAGTAACTCATTCGTACGATCACTGGAGTTGTTATCTACTGCAATAAGCTCTACAGGTATTTCAGCATCTGCAATAGAATACAGAAAGGTTAGGATGGTAGGTATGAGCTCCAATTCTTCATTGTAGCAGGGAATAATGATTGTAACTAGTGGCTTTTGATAATCCAACAGGTCCTGACTAATCCTCTTTATTTGGTCTATATCTGATTCGAAACTTTCTTTATTCGAGTACAAGGTTTCAAAAGTCGCGTGATGAGTCCTCGCCTTCACCTGATGATAAGAATTATACTTTAACAGAAGCTGTTCTAGTGTTTTCATTTCCTTAATACTGACTATAACGCGCTAATTCTTGAGCTCCCAAGGCGATTAGTCCTGATGGCTACCCTATTATAGCTCCTGAAGAAATCCATATTGTAGGTTAAGCCAATTATCATCCAGACAAAAAAACCTTGTCCCCCCAAGGAAAACAAAATAGCCTCCCCAATATTGATGAACAGTGCTGTTAAAAGTACCCAAAAGGTCAAAAGAGTAAAGCGCTTCCTTACTCGAGCAATCATAACCCATAGGATGTATATAGTCAGTAAGGCTCCAATCAGCCCCATCTCCTCCAAAATAGCAGAAGGTAAAAACCCCTTTTCAACAGAAGCGCCTACTGGTATGCCTCCTAAATACCGCACTTTACCAAAGCTCTCTTCGTCTAAACCGGAAGGGACCCCTAAGCCTATTCCTAGTATGGGATGATCTGAAAAATTCTCCATCGACGCGACAGTAAGATTTCCTCTAGACTGAGCGAAAAGCTCACCAAACTCAGTAGTAGCATTTCGCTTCTGCACAAAGGGGAGAATAACATTCGTGACAATTTGTGGGTTTGCCAGCAGGGAGATCAACCCTACTACACCAAGTAATATTGATATTTTCATAAGCTTTTTCCTATGAAAGCCTGTTGTTCGACTTCTTCTGCTACTAAGATAGGCTACTATACCTCCCAAAGCAAGGGCAACCATTCCTGTTCTGGCAAGTGATAGGAAAATAAGCACAATACCAATGACTACAAAAATAACAGTTCGCTTAGAAACTTTTTTATTACCAATGGTAAGCGCTAGAAACCACGCAGTAACAACGGCCAAAACAGGGCCAAACGTTTGAGGATGAGTCAATATCCCTTGGAAACCTCTTCCATTTCGTTCAAACCCCCAACCAATTATTAGAAATGCTAAGCTTCCCAAAAGGATAAAGATAAAGAAGGAATTGACTAACTTAAACCAATGTGCTTGCAAATGCCGAGTTTGTGCGAAGCCCTCAACAATAGCATATGCCCCAACAAAAAAGCTAACAGTCTTTAAAACAGATATGACCGGAAAATAACTGGCCGCTAAACTAATGACTAGCATACAATAGAAAAACACCCAAAGTGCTTTGCTAAGGCTATTTCTCTCATTTCCTCTTCGAAAGACCACACTGAAAAAACCTGAAAAAATCACCAGATACCTAAACTTGCTAACTAGACCGGCCGTAAACAAACTGTTAGCTAGTGTATAGAAGACCAGTATCAAAAAAGCTTCCAGAGCGGCCTTAGGGCTTTTTAATCCTCGTATTGCGGCAAACACAAGAACTACTCCTTCTAATTGGGGAAAGATAAATCCCCCAACGAGTAGCAGCCCCCACAGTGAAAGCCAATGCCAGCTCACCTCAAGGCGCGGCATCCAAACTCGAGCAGTCTTTGCTGTTATGCTTTTGGTCGTTTTTGCTTTGCTGTATCTCAAAAACCTTGGCGTTGATATTCATTTCGTGCATGGCCCGGAGTTTGCAGAAGTAGTAGCCTGCCCGGCCGTCTAAAAAGCCCCGCTTAAACCAATAAAGGTAGACAAACATTAGGGCAGGTTTAAACGGCAGCCGGATAAATATGGCTTTCAGCAGGCGGCGTACCTTGCCCGGGTCGCCTGACCAAAGGTAGTTGATTGGCGGTATGCCTTCCAGCAGCTGTACCAGCCGCCGCTTAGCATTCCAATCTGAAAATTCATTCTGCTTTTTGATCCAGAAGCTCAGGTTTTCCTGTGAGTCGTGGTTTAATAACCCGTTCAACCGCCCACATTGACCTTGCACTACTACATTTTCGTGTACTTCTGCATCCCAACCGCCTTCGCGGCGCATGCCGAGGTCTTCGTACTCGCCTTTGCCGTGCCGGATCAGGCGCAGCATCCACCCGTGGCTCCAGCTGTGCTTCATCCACCGCCCCAGGAACATGAACTTCCATTTGAGGTAAAAACCATTATAGTCTTCCTGTTGTATCGCCCAGGCGATATGGGCTTTTAACTCAGGGGTCACCCGCTCATCGGCGTCTAATAAGAGCACCCACTCGTTGCGGATTGGGAGATTCTGCAAACCCCAGTTGCGTTTCTTGGGCCAGCCGCCATCGTAATGGAATTGAACGATTGCTCTACCGGCTGCTTTGACCAGGGCTTCCGTATTGTCGGTGCTTTGAGAGTCAAGCACAAATACCTGATCGGCCCAGGAAACACTATCCAAGCAATCTTGGATGTTCTTTTCTTCGTTTTTGGCGGGGATGAGGACAGTTAGAGGGATTGTGCGTTGTACCATGGGCTTATTAATTCTTTGCTTTCGCTAGAGCGATGATATCTTGATAAGCCGTAAGAAGACGAGCTGACACCTGCTCCCAGCTATAGGCTGCCGCCAACTTTTTAGCACGGTAGGCATATTCCTCGGGAGCTTCCATAATTCCCTGGATGGCCCGTACGAAGTCGTCTTCCTCTAAATCTAACCACCGTCCGGCTTGGTACTCTTCCAATTCTGCCCAAGGCGCATTAGTACTTACCACAGCAGGTAAGCCGGCAGCTAAAGCTTCTAGGACTACCACGCCAAAATTTTCCGAATGAGTGGGCAGTACAAAAATATCCGATAGCTGATACACCTGGCTTTTTTCTGCTCCCTTTACTTCGCCCGTAAACCGGCAACGTTTTGCTATTCCCAGCTTCGCGTAGTAGCGTTTCACCTCCTGTGCGTAGGTGTTGTTATCCGGACCTGCTACGACGAGGAAGTAGTTCTCGTCCGTTTCCAGCAATGCCCGAAAGACCTGCCCTAGAAAGGTCAGGTTCTTCTTGGGGTGAATGCGGCTAAGAAAGAGGACTACCTTACCCTCGGGAGGAATCTCCCAGCGCAACCGGTCTGCAGACTTACCACTGGTAAAGCGGTAGTCATCCAGTTCAATACCGTTGGGGACTTCCAGAACCGAGGTCTGAAAGCCATAGGGTTTAATGTTTTGCGCCTCTTGGCGCGAGACCGCGTGAATTCTGGCTGCCTGATCTAGCACCCGGCGTTCGATCAATTGTAAATAGATACGCTTCAGCCAGCCCGATGTCTGCATGCACCAGGGCTCTAGGGAACCTGCCGGCCGGACCAGATAGGGAACGCCCGCTTGTACCGCTGCCCTAGAAGCCACCCAATTGGGATACAGCCACAGGCTATGTAGGTGTAGTAAATCGTATGACGACACATGTTGCTTCAAATATGCCGCCATAGCTGGAGAGTACCCCCAATACTTTAGACTGGAAACTGGGAAACCCATCAATTTTACGCCGGCAGGTGTTGGTAGATCGACGTCGGTTCCTCTACCACTCAGGTATATAACATCCGCTTCGTGACCTGCTTGTACTGCCTTTTCGGCTAATTTTAGTACAACTTGTGTTGGGCCAGAGGCATTGCTTAGACCAGGTATGACGTGAAGGATTTTCAAAACAACAAACTATGCATTGGATAAGGTGATAAGGTACTGTTATTCGGAATAAGCCCGGCTTGCAGCTTCATGAAAGCCGGATATACTTGAATCGTAAGTCCAATTCGCAATAATCTCCAATGACTTCTCCTTCATTGTTGGAATAAAAGAACGGTTAGTGATCATGAAGCGAATTGCTTTTACAAGGCTTTCGACACTTATAGACTCCAGACAAAAGCCATTTTGCTGATGCTGTACTATATCGAGAGCTGCGCCGCAGGTTCCATTTGTTGCGGCGATAATAGCTAGGCCGCTGCACATCGCCTCGTTGATGGTAAGACCCCAGGGTTCTCTCTCGTACGGGCAAATTAACACATCCTGAGCCCGGTAAAACCCAGGCATTTCGGAGGGAGAAACCTGACCAATAAATCGAACGCTTTTCAATTGCCGTTCGCCAAGCTCCAGCTCTACCGTAGCCGCCAGGGGACCTGAACCAACTATTGTAAGTTCAACCTGAGCCCGCTCCGAAGGGGTCAACATACTCCATGCCTTCAATAAAAGGATGGCATTCTTCCGCTCAATCAACCTGCCTACAAACAAGAACCGCAGAGGCCCATCGTGAAGGCACTTCACCGCTGTTTCATCCGGGAAAAATACTTCATTATTCACTGCATAACGCGCCTCGATCAATTGTCGGGGGGTAGCTCCGTATTTCTCCCAGTATTTCCGGCTGCTGGAGCCAATGTACAAAATGGATTGAGCTTTACTCACGAGGATCTTCAAACCTAACTTCTTGATCCAGGGGAACAAACCCGTCTTATTATCGATGTAATAGTTGGAGTCTGATCGAAAAGCATATTTACCGTTGAAAAGCCAAGCCCAAATTATTGCGCCCCAGGTAGCCGGGAAATAATATCCGTAAATCACTACCAGGTCCGGGGCAAACCTATTGAGTTCTCGGATTGTCCAAAAAACTTCTTTGACTCCAGAAAGGAATCTGCCGAAAGAAGACTCGGGGGGACTATTCTGAAAATAGCAGTGTTCAAAATAGTACTGTCCATCAATTCCTGTGCTGCGGGTTCCCCAAGCCGTTCCTTTCCTGGATTTGAACTCAAAGAATGCGCGAAATTCCACCCCTTCAATTTGTGCAATCTTATGAAAAAGAGGATCTCTGTAAGGGGAAGGCAAGCGAAGTACAGTGGCCAAACGGATTGGGCGCTGCTGTGCGGTGGGCATAGTCTTACTTTACTTTTTCAAGAGGTTCTTCCAAGATTGTAGCGGGGGGCCAAACGCTTCATTATGATTTCTCCCGGTGATGACAGTCCAATGGGCTTTACATAACACCTTGACAAAGTTCCAGTATGGTTTCCCTTGCGATCTGACAGTTGCCTTAACAGCACGGACAATACTGAGCAGAAGGGTACTGACCCCCTGGCCAAGTGCACTAAATACGAATCCATGCTTGTACAAGACATAAACCGCATTACGCTTCAGCAAAAAGTTTACCATACTATTGTACTCATACCCTTCACTTTTCTGCAGATGTACAATACTTTCAACCGGTAGATAAAAAGACTTCCAGCCCGCATTACGAGCTCTAATCGCAATATCTGTATCCTCCCGGTACATGAAAATCAGTGGGTCCAGCAAGCCTATTTCACGCAACATTTCACCCTTTAATAGGATACAAACGCCATTGAGCACATCCACCTCTTTCATAATCTCACCAGAACGTTTAGTCTTTTGAAGCTGCAGCTTCTGCAGAGGCCAGTTCAGCAAAGCCCGGTGAAAGAAGGGAGTAGCACAAATGGTATTCTGAATCACGCCTTCCCGGCGGAAAAAGACTTTAGGTCCGACAATTCCCGCTTCCTCCCTGGTTTTGGCAAATTCAACCATTGAGCTCAGAAATTCGGGCTTAACGACTAGCGTATCATTGTTCACCAACAACACATAGTCACACCCCTGCGCTAGCGCATACTCCATGCCCAAATTGTTACCCCCGGTATAACCGAGATTATCCTTCGAGCGGATAACTGCAACCTTACCACCCAGCGCCTCCAGACCATCCGCAGAGTTATCAGTGGAAGCATTATCTACCACAATGATTTGATAATCTGGATAAGTCAGGCCCAGAAACGATTCGACACAGTCACGGAGAAGTTGACCTCCGTTGTAGTTCAGGATAACAATCGCTACTTTTCCCACTACAAGTACTTTTTTCGCGCCACCTCTGCTCGTAATCCCTTGAGAATTGGCCTGATCACCAATACACTGGCCAACAAGCCCTGCATGGCTGAAATAAAGGTGTACTCCAATGCCTGAAGGGGGCGGCGACCAAAGCAGCCTTTGAGTCCTTTCCACACCCGACCAAGCGGCAGCTTGATCACGGCACTGAGATAGATACTCAGAATAGGCCACGTGGTCTTCTTCTCTTCCCACCCCAGGAAACCATAGCGCCTGGTGAACAGCAATAAAGGTTCATTAAACCGAATCTCGCGGATGGCGCGTTGCAATGACCAACGCCGACAGGGATGATGAACCTCCGCAGCGGGGGCCCAAACGATCTTACCCAAGGGTTTGATGGCTTCAGCCAGATCTACATCCTCGAAGGCTGGATACGGGAAAGACTCATCCAGCCCTCCAATCGTTTTGAGCGCAGCGGTCCGGAAGGCGATATTGCACGTAAGGTAGACGCCCCCCTCCAAGCTACGCGGACTCATCCCCAATAGTCCCATATCCTCACATTGCACCGGCACCACCTTGCCCTCCACCCCTACTACACTTTCATCAGCGAAGGGGTCATAGATGGCTTTGAGATAGCCTTCTTGAGGAACCGCATCATCATCGATAAAAGCAATGATGGGCGCTTGCGCATTGCGAATGCCTTCATTTCTGGCGCAGGCCGGGCCTAAGCCTGGCAGCCGACAATACTTGAACGGCACCTCTCCGGTGTTGGTACCAGGCAGGCACTCCGGAGTGTCATCAGAGGAGCCGTCATCGACTACCACTATCTCGAAGAGGCCGTAGGGAAAGTCCTGCTCCAGAAGTGCAGCGATACACCTTTGCGCATCCTTGCGCTTGTTATGAGTAGGCATGACAATGGAAAGAACGAGCGGATTATTCTTCATAAGCAGCTTTAACAAGAAGGAGACGATCCCGGCTCCATTTCAATTTTAGTTGTTGGTAATTTCCGATCAAGAGCCCAATCGCTCGGCTAATGAATTGTAGGCTTGGAAAGCTGTTATCCGGTAGCGTTTTCAAGAGTCTTTTGATGGTCCATTTAGTCACATGGTATAAATTCCGCGACCAGGAATACTCGGGATTGGTAATAATATAGATTAACTGGCTCCGACTGATTCTTAGGTTACGCAGCCGATGGGCTGCCCCAGTAGCCTTTCGGGAAGAGTAGTGGTAGTATACAGATTCCGTACAAACTCCTACTTTAAAACCAGCAAATCTATTCCGCCGGCACAAATCAATTTCTTCGTAGTACATCTCAAAAAGAGAGTCAAACATCCCTATTGTTTGTACAACCTCTGCCTTAAGAAAAAGGCATGACCCTTCTACATAAGGCAACTCAATAGGACACGAAGAAAGATCATTTACCCCATTGGCCCGAAAGGCGCTCACCGTCCAGTCCGCCAGCTTTTCCGGCTGTTGGTAGTCGTATTGCAGCGGAGCGAGTATGCCGTACTCAGGCAGATTTTCAAAACATTGCAGTAAAGCTTGCAACCACCCATCTGGGAACCAAGTATCAGGGTTGATCAAACCAATATACCTTGCATCAGCCAGTAGAGCCTTCTCTATGCCCAAGTTATTCCCTCCACCGTAGAAAAGGTTTCTGCCGGCAGCCTGATAAGCTAAATGCGGAAACTGAACCTGCAGTGTACGCACATAGGCATCATCCATTTGCCCGTTATCCACTAATAAACAACGGACTTCCAGATCAGCTATGCTAGCATAAATGGTCTGTAGGCAGCGCTCTAACCAACGCTCAGAATTGTAACAAACAATGACTAGATAGATCATTTAGCGCCGGCGAGAGTTTCTTCAATGATGGTAATCAATCTTTGCTGGTAGGTCTCCTCACGGTACTGCTCCCAAGCTTTCTTGCGCGCCGCCTTGGCTAATTTTTCCCGCATCACCTTATTCTCCAGAAGTTCCGTAAGTGCGCTGCGAAAGGCTTCTTCATCACCATAGTCAAACAATAAGCCGTTCAACCGGTCATCAATAATCTCTTTGATACCACCAACTGCACTGGCCAATAGTGGTCTTTGACTGGCCATGGCTTCGACGACGGTGCGGCCAAAAGATTCAGAAGCGGAAGGAACGCAGATAATATCACAGCTTCGGTAAAACGCCGGCATATCCTCAATTGTACCGATAGCGCGTACTTGCTCCCTAATTCCTAAAGAACTGATCAGTTCTACCATTTCTCTTTTGAAGGTACCTGTTCCATCCCCCGTGATCAAGACCCTGAGATCCGCCCGTTGGTGAAGGATTGGAGCTATAGCTCTCAAAAAAAAGAAATGACCTTTTACGGGTCTAAGCGTTCCCGGAAAGCCGATGACAAGACTTTCCTCATTCTTTGACGCGACATCAGAGATAGTACTATTTGAAGTTTGGTTTTCAGAAAAAAAAGAAGCCGGTATTCCATTAGGCACGGTATGAACTGGAATGCTATGACAGCGAGCGGATTGCTTCAGCATACAATGTGATACAATATTTGCAGGAACAACCAAAGTACTAGAAAAGTACCTGAAAAACCGGGCTATTGTTGGTTTTAAGAATTCCGGTGCTTGCATCTCCCCTCCAACTTCTGAAAACAACTCTCGAATATGCCAAATACAGGGAATATCCGAATGTTTTGCTGCAATCGCAGCAGCGATGCTCACTGAAGTGTTAATGTAAACCAAGTCGGGTTGGACCTGGCTGATAAGTTCAGCAAACCTCTTTTTCCTCCTCCACTCCCGAATAAAGTCATAGACAAATTCTACAAGTGGCTTTCGACGAAGCCAACTCAGATGAGTCAGCGTATAAACAGTCACATCGGACTGCCGAAAAGCCTGAATAGCGGGACCATCTGTAGCGAAAATAACGCAGGTCTCGTAACCACTTTTCACTAACCCTTTAGCAAGAGAAAGCGCGCTCAGGGTTGAACCGTTTAAACCCGAGCTATATTGAACAATGAGTACCCGTTTTAACACAGAAGACTGTTAATCAAGGCCTTGAATTAAAACCTCCGTATAAAACATCAATAGTCTGAGGCGATTTAGGCAGCGATTTTGCCGATATTCCTAATTTCGCCACGGAGTGATTTAATTTTTGGCAACTGTGGGTCGATTTCAAACATAGAAATAAATTGATCGAGCAGTAATTCATTGGCGTAGCAGGTTTTGATGTCCGCTAAGGAGAATGCTTTTTGCTCATGGTTCTGTCCGCTTAAGTGGCAGGCTGCTTTAGCCAAAGATACAGTGGACAAGCTAGCGTTGAGATGAAAATGAATTTTCTCTTTAGAGCGAGCCTGACAATGTGTTAGCCCGAGATGCTGCTTGGCGTCTCGGTAAAGCAATTCGATTTGGAAACGAGAATGGTAAGCCAGTAATATACAGCCGCCATCCATTTCTAGATCGGTAGAAGCGATGATGCGCGCACTTTTGATGGAGCCATCTGCTTTCAATTCATGGAGGATTACCAGCTTAGCATTTCTTTTCCATGCTTGCACGTTGGCGGTTAGTTCATAGGCGATCCATGATCCATCCTCGGCCTGTGCACATGGGCTTACTAGGTCTAAGCGTAGATTATAGATATCGATACGGCCATCATATTGCTTGGGCCGTCCTTTTCCTGGGCGGGCAGGCCCCTGATAAAGGTAACGTAAACGGGCATCCTTGCGAAGACGGGTGATGACGTTAAAACCCACTTCAAGCATCGCATCAATAAAGGGCAAGCGTGCGAAGTAGGCATCGACGATTAAAAGTGAACTGATCTGTTGGAGTTTTTCAGCACGTTCGCTAATAGAGCGTGCATAGAACCCTAAAAGTGATTCCTCTTCCTGTTGATCAATAGTTTGAATAGCCTCCAGGTGAAGTGCCGTTTTGTCTTGTTGATCAATAACAGCCAGGCCACTTAATTCTAAGCCCCGCAGCTCTCGCCCAGCACAGCCCGAGTAGAAGTAGCCGATACCAGGAGTGTGTTTGCCACTCTTAGGAAGAAAGGAAGGGTCAAAAGCAATTGCCAAGTCATTGCTCAGTGTTTGCTCTGCCAAAAGGACATTGAATTGTAGCCAATCAAAGGACCGGCCATAGTTCTCCCGATAAGCACCTTCTTTATAATCCCCCCAACGAGCCATATTGGAAAAGTTATACCGCCCCCTCATTGCCAGAAGCAAAGAAGGCAAAGTGGAAATGAATTTAAATTGCCAACGCTTAATGTTCGGCATTTTTCGCAATATTTGTGCTGTGAGCGTTTTGACGTTCATTGGGCAAAATTGAAGCTTTGGTTGTGTAGGAACTCCCAAGCTATGCATTTTGCCCATTTTTATTGATATACATCAAAATCGCCTCAGACTATTGAAACATAATTTAACACCCTTGCCGTCCTGGGTATCTCCCTGATCTCCCTTGGAGACAAGGAGCTTCGCCAGCGCTCTTCGGTAGGTCGGATTTCGCTGGCATTAAAACGAGAAGCATTGCCTCCAATATTATGATATACCTTGTGAGTCTTAAATTTTATAAGCTGACTGATATCCTGATATTTAATCCCTAGCCATTGCGCTATTAAAGACAACTCCTCCGCGGGCTTGGTCGTAAAGTCTTCAAACCTTATAAGCCTATAGTTACGCTTAGGTATACCAAGAAAGAAAGTGAGTGCCCGAAGGTTGTTTTTCAACCAGTTTGCCCCAGCTTTTCGGGGCGTGAATACCTTTCTGCTCTTCTTTTCTATCTGACCTCCGTTTGGCTTCTTCACTAGCACGTGGTTCTTTTTATGTGAAGCAACGATACCCTTACAGTTGCGAACGAGGAGCAAAAACTTAACCTGATAGCGCTTTTTCAGATACGGATACAGCATTGCAGCTCGAGCTACATTTTTGGAAGAGTCAATAATTATCTCCGCACCTGAGTGCCAGAAAAGGCGTTCATATACTTCAAGGTTGCTTTGTACCCACCTTGGCGGGGTACTATCAGTTTTGCCTATAATCCGTCTTAGCAGGAACAGTAGTTTTGCTCTCTTGCTCTCCTTTGGCTGGGTTATCCCAGACTCCAGAATGGTTGTTTTCGCCTGCTTCAGATCTGCCAAAACCTTAGACCATAATTCACATTCACTCAACACATTCCCACAGGTAAACTGACTATTATTGGCAATATACTTGGGCAGGGTGAATAACTCTCCCGCTGAAAACACATTATCACCGCCCCCGAGAGCCATATCTAAAACGGTTGACCCAGAATGTCCGGCGCCAACGATGAAGCAAATAGTTCTCAAGCTAAAAGGTTTTTTCGATTATTCAAGGCTAACAAAATGTACAGCTTTCACAAAGGAAGGTATTACAATGCTTTTACATAATCCCAGTAAATTGCCGGTAATTTAAGAGCATGCTTTTTCTCAAAAAGAGAATGTAAACTCCTCACCTCTTTACCAAAATAAGCGGCGTAAAAAAGAACGGAGCTGATATTACCCACAAACAAGCACTTTTGCTCGCCAAATAGTAAAGACTCCAGCGGTATCTTATCTGGCACGTAATTTACTTTTGCGCCGTCCTCGAGAAAAGCGTTGACAAAAGCCTGTCTTTCTTCCCTCCCCTGTTCCGGATGAAACTTCAGGTAAATACGAGCATACTGCTCCGTTCCCCTTTTCTGAATGAACTCAAAAGACTTCCGGACAGCCGCAATGTATTCTTCTATCGATACCAGGCCAATGCTGGCAGCGGCATCTATTACGTATACGACACTACCCGCTTCTGGCAAAGAAAATACCGGACCAGCCCGTAGGACAGCCAACATATCAGCTTCTGCGTATACGTTTTCAATTTCATAACCGGGCATGGCCACATCGGTAATTGTATAGTAGTTATCAAGATCGGATGCAAAACCCCACGGTCTCAATCGCCTGCCGTAGCTGAGGAACTGTCGTACTTTGTATATGGTGGAAGGATACGAGCGGGTTAAATTTTCGAGGTAGCTTCTAGGCTGATAGCAGGCCATACCCTCTTCCAAGAAGTTGACCTCTGTACATTTAGGGTGGGAAGCAAACAATTGATTGACTCTCCTGGAGAAGTTAGTGGCATAATAAGCGAAGTCCCTTCCGCCAGTGAGTGACTCTACAAACAGATCAAACTTGGCAAGCCTATCCCTACCTTTCCAGAACTTCCGCTTCACCGGGAACGGTTCCGGTGCATAGGGGTAAGGAGATACCACTGTATACTCCTGGTCTTCTGTAAAGGTTTTAAGGTTGCGGGCGGTAAGAAACTTGTACTGACCTTCGACCAGGCGCAACCTCCGAATGATAAGCTTGGCAACGAGGTAAGTGGTAAAGTTATTTACCCTAAATAGATGGAAGGGTGCTACTATCAATTGTTTACTATTATGCATTCAATAACTTCACTAACTGCATCAGAGTTATCGATAATCTTCTTGCCTGTATTCTAATAGAAACCTAGCAAACTCCAGTTCTCTAATTGTATCAATATCCAATGAGTCTTCCTCACTCATTACATATTTTCTTACAGCCTGAAAACCTATTATCGAAATTGCTTTAAGGGACTCAGTATTGATTAAATATATCCCTCCATTCAACTCCCAAACTCTTGGGCAATCCTGCCGACGCGTAAAACTTCCCGCTTTGGATTTTTGTAAATACCCTTTCTCATCCTCTTCAAACAAAACATAGTAAGGATTTGATTTCGTCTCCTTCACCGAAACCACCATATCGATTTCAGGATGATACAACTCCATTGCCTCCCGAATATGCTGAGCCGTCCTAAAAGGAGAAGTCGGTTGCAGCAAAACAACTACATCCGGTTTTTTCCCTTGTTGCTCCGCGAAATCCAATGCATGCAGTAAGACCTCATGTGTGCCAGCAGTATCTGTGGCCAGATGCGCCGGCCGTAGAAAGGGTACTTTTAAACCAGTTGCTTCTGCTACCTCTTTGATCCGTTCACTATCTGTAGATACAATGATATCCTCATCTGCAAATACTTCCCTAGCCGCCTCGATTGTGTAATGAATCAGAGGCTTGCCTCCCAATAGCTTAATATTTTTATTAGGGATGCCTTTGGATCCTCCCCTTGCTGGTATGACTACGAGTGGCTTCATAGATTAAGATGTTTAATATCCGCCTGCGCCTTCTCAAAGTCCTCGGGCTTCCCAATGTCCAGCCAATATTGCCGCATGGGGTAGGAGACTAGCTTCATGCCCTCATCTATCAACAATTGCATGAGGTCGGTGCTGTCGTAAAACTGCTGTTTAGGGATGCGGTCAATCACCGACCGTTTCATCAGGTAGATGCCGCCATTGGAATAATAGGTATAAGTGGGCTTCTCCCGAAAGGACAATACGTGGTGGTTACTCGTTTCCAGCACCGCATAGGGGACATCTACAGAGTAGGGGATCGTCGCCACCGCCATATCCGCTCCCTTTTCCAGGAAGTCCAGAAAGAAGTCTTCGTAGTCCAGCGTAGTCAGGATATCAGAATTGGTGACCAGGACATAATCGTGCTGCCAATTGTCGATTTGGCTGACGGCGCCGATGGTGCCTAAGGCTTCTTTTTCCCATACGTACTCGATATGAATGCTTTTTTGAGCACCTTCCCCAAAGTAGTTTTCCAGTTGTTCGCCCAGATAGCGGACGGAAATCCAGAAATCATCAATCCCAAAACTGCATAGGCGGTCAATATTGTGTTCTATGATGGGTTTATCGCCCACTTTGAGCAATGGCTTGGGTGTATTGTCGGTTAAAGGCCGGAGCCGGCTGCCCCTGCCGCCTGCCATGATTACGGCATCGATGGGTAAATAGGATTTTAAATAGCGGAAATTAACGATGTTAACTATTCGCTTGGACTCATCTACAACCGGAATCACCTTGAAATTTCGTGCTCTTAGCTCAATTATTTCTGGCAGATCATAATTACCCTTTTGGATATACTTTGGATTGGGCTGAATAAAATCATCAACTTGTTGTTCTACGCCTAAGTTTTTTATCAAGCCACGACGGACGTCACCGTCTGTTAAGCTACCAATCAATTGGTCTGACTCATTTACAACGAATAAGATGGCATCAGCAGCCAATTGATCCAGTTGTTGTAAAGCTGCTTTTACAGGGCTACCACTTCTAATTAAATGAGATTTATAAGGTCTCAATATGTATTGATTTTAGAATCTGAAAGGCTTCAGCATATTCAACACCTGCAGTAGCACCTCTGAAGGTGGCAAGGGCTTTGATATTCCGTTCAGATCTGGGAAAAGGGTGCTCTCCTAATTCGGATTCGTAGATACGCATAAGCTTGACCTTTTCCTCCATTTGATTGGTGATATCTACATAGCAGTTGGGGATGAAAGCCTTTTCGGGTAGGGCAGGTGCGAATTCTGTCTCTGACAGGCATTCGTACATCCAAACTTCTCTGATGTAGGTATATCTAAACGATTTAGTACAAGCCATTACCGCATCAAATAATATTCTGTGATCAGAGTGAGCGTCTGACCGGTTTAGTACATAAATACGGGAAGGTTGGACTTTTTTGAAAATATCTGATATAGCCGGTATAAGCTGATTCAGGTTAGCAGGCTCAAGGCTCATTGTTGGGAAATCAAGCTTGAAGGTTTCCATGCCTAGTTGCTCACTGACGGCAATTATTTCTTCTTGCCTTGTTCGGACTCTTTCTGAAGAGAACCCTTGGCTAGTGCTGATATTTGTGGCAATAATCCAGAAAATCTTATCTCCTGCGTCTCGATGTCGAACTAATGTGCCGCCTAATCCTAGTATTTCGTCATCAGGGTGGGCTGAAATGACAACTACGTTCTTATTCATCCCAGGTAGTCTCCTTCTTTAAGAACATTTGGTAATTCATGATTGGTTAGTATAACACTTGCATCACTGGTTTTTACAGTTACTCCAAAGGCGTCAATGCTAAGGATTTTTCCGGGCTCAAAACAAGAAGAAAACTCATTTCCCTTTTTACATGACCAAATCTTAAATTCGGTACCCTCATATATAGCGTGTGCGCCTACATAAGGCATTGTAAGGGCACGTACTAAATTGATTATGGAATCTGAATTCATTCGAAAATCGATTTCTCCGTCCTTTTTACCTCTCTTTCGCCAATAATTAGCTTTTGTATGGTCTTGGTCAAGTAAATTATGTTTATCTCTATACATCAAAGGGACCCAAGATTTTAGTTGTTTCTGAGCAGTACTCATCATTTTTTCATACAAGGATTTAGCTGTATCGTCCGGAGAGATTGGAACTTCTACTTGGTGTACTATCGGACCAGAATCCGCGCCGCCATCCATCTTAAAAAATGTAGATCCTGTCTTTTCCAGACCCAATGCTAAAGCCCAGATCAATGGGTGTCTCCCTCTGTTTTTTGGAAGCAATGTGGGGTGGTACCCAATTATACCTTTAGGAGGAAGTCCTATCAGTTGTTCTTTAATAAGACTTGACCAACCAAAACAAAAAATCACCTCCGGCTTCAAGGATGCAATCCACTCCATGATGTGAGCGGCATTAATGTCCTTAACATACTTATATGGAACATTTCTCTCTACTGCGAAAGTAGATAAGTCTTGGTGGTCACTATTAAAATTTGATCTGGATTTTGTGATAATACCTACGATTTCTGCTTCTGGTATGGTAAACAGCGTTTTTAGTAAAGCACCAGAAAAGGCTACGGATCCAATAAAGAGCACCTTCATAAGCCTAAGTCGTAAAAGCTCTTTTTGACAATATTGTCCAACGAGTGGGTCTTCAAAATCTTCAAAATTTTATTTGAAGCCCCCCCCTCTCCATAGGGGTTTTTTACTGCTTTCAGTTTTTCTTTAAATTCCTTGCTCAGGCTTACCTGTATGGCATTTATTATACTTTCAGTATCAGGATTACAATCAATAACGGAATCTGCTTTAATCCTCCCTTTTTGTCTGTCTCCTATATTTATTGTAGGCACTTTAAAACTTGGAGCTTCCGTTAAACCGCTTGAAGAATTTCCTATTACAACGTCGACGTGGGAAAGTGCGGAAAGATACCTGAGCTGTCCAAGTGAAGTAAAAGAAACAGCTCTTTTTTCATTGGATTTAGTGAATTGGTCAATAAGCTGAATGACGACTCTGCCGTTGGTGTCCGCGTTGGGTTTGGTAAATATTATTTTCGCTTCAGGGTAATTATCAAACGCTTTCAGTAATGCCTTAAATTGATTCTCAGAAGAATTGTTATCCAATGTAACAGGATGGAAGGTAACTAAGAAAGTAGGATAGCTTATCTTAAAATTAATCGACTTTTCGAATTCTTCTTTAGATAGGAGGTCTAGTTTGTCAATATTATCAAGACCAGGTGTTCCTGTATTGAATACCCTATCAGGCTGTTCTCCCAGCTGAATGACACGATGCCGATATGTTTCAGTGGCTGTAAAGTGCAAATGAGCCATTTTAGTTATCGAATGCCTTATGGGTTCATCAATTAGCCCCTCTGTGGCTTCGCCACCATGAATATGCGCAATTGGTATCCTTGCTATCATAGCTGCCGCTGCAGCCGAAAAAGCTTCAAAACGATCACCTAGAATGACAAGGATATCTGGCTTTAGTCTGGCGTAAGTTTCACTAAAGGAAATCATGCCCAACCCCATAGACTTGGAGATACCTATCTCGGAATCAGACGATAGTAAAATTTCAATGGTATCTTCTATAGGAATTCCAGCTTTTTCTATCTCCTGATAAGTTAAGCCAAATTCAGGTGAAAGGTGCATCCCGGTCACAATGAGCTGTAATTGGAGGTCTTCATCATCGTGTACAGCTTTAATTAACCAAAAGAGAAGACCGAACTCCGCTCTGGTTCCGGTAAGTATTGCTATTTTTCTTTTGGGAGTACTCATTTTAAGTCCGTCCATTGGATGAGCTGACCTTCCTGAATAGTATGGCTTGCTTTCCTGCCTACAACCCTTTTCCAATCCATTGGTGAAATGCCATGTCCAGGTCTTAATGGAATAAGATGTTTCTCTGAAATGACTTCGTTTTCATTTATTAAGATCTGTGCATGCAAACTTTTTCTTACCACTGCTTTGTTCTGAACTTCACTGTCACTTGGCTCTTTCTTGCCATGTCCCCCCACTGCCAGCTCAATATTCCGAATGGCTTTAACCATAGCTTTCAACTCTTCCGGCTCCAGAGACGCCCGGTGATCGGGCCCAGGCATTTTCCGGTCTAAGGTAAAGTGCTTTTCAATCACCGTCGCCCCAAGCGCCACTGCTGCGATAGGCACCTCAATGCCAAGGGTATGATCAGAATAGCCCACCTGTACGCCGAATGCCCGCTGAATGGTCAGCATCGCTTTAAGATTGACATCTTGCATAGGAGTAGGGTACTCGGTATTGCAGTGCAAAACAGTGATAGCCGAGCGGTCGAGCCCCTCCGAGGTCAGGACTTGCAGGGCATCTTCGATTTCGCCCAGGTCAGCCATGCCTGTGGAAAGAATGACTGGAAGTTTCAGTTCTGCCAACCGCTTTAGATAAGGATAATTGGTGATTTCACCACTGGGTACTTTAAATCGTTCGAATCCCAGCTGATGCAGGAAGTCAATCCCCTCTGTGTCAAAAGCGGTAGAAAAGAATGCGATACCTTTTTCTTTGCAGTACTGCATCAGTTCATGATGCATGTCTACTGATAGCTCAAGTTGTTTGAGCATAGCATACTGCGAAGTATCTTCGGTTCCGGTATTTTTTTGCTGATAACTGGCTTTTTGAGCTATTCTGCTGACTATTTTATCTGCTGAAAAAGTCTGAAACTTCACCAAATCAGCACCTGCATCTGCTGCAGCATCTATAAGGGCTTTAGCTTGATCCAAGTCACCATTGTGGTTGACTCCTGCTTCGGCAATAATCAATACCGGTGTTTGGGTAGACATAGTTTAAAGAGATTTGCCGGGGTTGCCAACTACAGTAGCCGAGTCGGGAACATCATTAAGCACTACGCTACCTGCCCCTATGATAGCGTTTTTACCAATGCTTACGCCCTGTTTAATGACAGCGTTTGCCCCGATAAAGGCTCCACGCTTTACGGTTACATTCCCAGCAAGGGTTGCAGATGGTGCAACATGGGCAAAGTCGTGAATCTGGCACTCATGCTCAATTACCGCGGAGGTATTAACAATTACTCCTTCTCCAATTATCGCTAAGGGGTTAATACATGCACCACGAGCGACAAAGCTGCCTGCACCAATTTCAACGCCCTCTGCAATCAAGCTTTGAGGATGAAGAATGGTGTGAAGGGTTTTGCTTTTAGCCATTACTTTTTCAGCAAGGGTTGCTCTTAGTTCATTATCACCGATACCTAATGCGAAGGTGGCAAATCGATGCCAGGGAAATCCTTTTTCTGCCTCAAAGCCTGCAAAATCTAATTGGAAAGGGTTGCGGTCAAGTTCCTTGCGTTCTGCATAGCTGAATCCTTGATAACCCAGCAATTGAAGCGCCTCAGCTACGACGATGCCATGTCCGGAATAGCCCAGCAGGCATAAGTTAACTGAGGATCGCACTACTTGGGATATTTACGATGCGGTCTTCCAGGTATTCAGCATTCTGCTGACTATCCCGCTGACAATCAGCGTACATCGGTAGCTTATACATCAATTGCCAAATAGGCCGGGTCATCACTCCCGCTTCATTCGTCGCCCGTAGAAAAGCATCCCGCGCTTCCCGGTCCGGAAGCTCCAAAGCCATCAGCCAATGATTGGAAGTGGTATCCGGAAGCGGCTGCTTTAGGTTGATTTCACTGCCTTCGAAAAAGGAGCAGTACTGCTCAAATAACTTTTTTTTCTGTTCGATGAACATATCCAACTGTTCCAATTGCGCACAGGCTAAAGCCGCATTCAAATTCGGCATGCGGAAGTTATAGCCCAATTCATCGTGCACATACTCCCAGGCATGAGGGACTTTGGCGGTGGTTGTCAGGTATTTGCCCTGTTGCCCCAGTTCCACATCATTAGAAACGATGGCTCCACCCCCTCCGCAAGTCACAATTTTATTGCCATTGAAAGAAAAAGTGCCCAGCAACCCAAAACTGCCCGCTGCTTTTTCGTTAGATGAGCTACCCAAGGCCTCAGCTGCGTCTTCAACTACTGGGATATTCCACTCGGCACAAATCTCAACGATTGCTTCGATACGGCACATCAGCCCGAAGGTATGCATGGGGAGGCAGGCGGCTATTCTTCTTTGGGTCGTTTTGTTGTACGCACCATTTTCACGCTTTTCCGCATGCGTTTCCAGAAAAGCGGTCAGTGCATCGGGCGAAAGCCCCATCGTATCCCGGTCTACATCTAAGAAAACCGGATGCGCCTGATTGTAGGCAATCGCATTGGCGGTCGCTACGAAGGTCAATGCTTGTGTCAGTACTTCATCTCCGGCTTTTACGCCCGCCAGCCGCAGGGCCACTTGCAGGGCTGCGGTGCCATTCACCACAGCAACGGCTTTCGGCGTTTGCGTCAGCTCCTGCATTTTTGCCTCGAAGGCATCTACGTACGCGCCTACTGAGGAGACAAAGGTAGAGTCAATGGTGTCTAGTAGATATTCCTTTTCCTTCCCGTTAAAGACAGGGGCATGCAGTGGGATGAAACCTTGAGTATTGAATAATATCTTTATGAAGGAAATAAGTTTTTTGTGGTTCAAGACAGATATAACTTTAAAGGTTTGGCATTGAATAACCTAAATTTTCCAAATCTAAATCAAACTTTTGAGCCAATAGGTAGTTTGAATCAGCATAGTGGTTATTAATTTGCTTTGTTTTTTTATATAATTTCACGTAGCTCACTTCGGAATGCTTATTAGTCAATAACTGTCCTAACTTGCCCTGTATGTGCTTCCTCAGTTTTTTATGGTGTTTAATGCCGGGAAATACTCTCCTAGGTTGTGCCCAAGTGGAGTAAAAACCATTACAAAAGCGCATAAACTCTAATGCAGTCGTTGAGATTTGATTACTACTGTTTAACCTCTTTGAGGTTACGAATTGATTAAGGTTTAATTGATTGAATTCAAAAAAGCTGTTCAAAAGATCAAAGTAGGCATTTGGAAAATTTGAAAGGAGCTCATAGGGCAAAACTAAAATATTGTCTCTTCCATAGTGGGCTTCATAGTGGGCTATAAGGGCATCAAACTTAAGGTAATCTAAGTTGAAAAAAAGAGAAGATCTTATTGTGTCTTTCAGAAAGGCTTGAAAGCTATGACCACCACCCTGAAAAATATACTGTTTGTATAGAGCATCAATCATTTTTGATTGATTTCTAATGCTAACCAAGATTTTAGCCTCTGGAAATATTGCTTTTAACCTATTTGCTATTAGTTCACCATCAACACCTCCCTGAAATGGGTTTCCTGCAAGCCTTTCAAGGCTAATAAGAATAGGCTTAGCGCTAGTGTTTAGTTGATTAATTTTGTGCTTTATTGCTACCGCATTAAAACCTCCAATGGGTGCAGTAATAATATTCTCCAACAGGAATTCGGTATCTTTAAAGAAGAAAAAGCTACCAGAAACAACATTATGTTTAAACACAACCCGCTGCAAAAAAGTGGTTGCGGTTTTCGGATAACCTATGTGTATATAGCATTCTTTCATCTTATATATTGTAAATATCGGCTTTATACTGCCGTAGGTTTTCTTTATTGCTGAACCACTCGATAGTCTCAGCCAACCCCGCTGCTACATCGTACTGCGGCTGCCAAGAGGTATGCGCCTTTATTTTTTCAGCCGAGCCATAGAGCCGGAACACTTCGCTTTTGGCTGGGCGCAGCCGTGCTTCGTCCTGCACAATCTTCGCCTCCGGGTTAATCTGACGGATCAGCTCTTCTGCCAGTTGACCGATTGAGATTTCGGATTGGGTGGCAATATTGCAATCCTCCCCGATCAGGCTATCGGTTTTGGCGATTTCGAGAAAGCCACTCACCGTATCCTTTACGTATACAAAGTCCCGGGTAGGGGAGAGGTCTCCCAATTTGATTTCCGTTTTGCCATTCAGGAGCTGCGTGATGAGCGTTGGGATCACCGCTCTTGCCGATTGGCGGGGGCCGAAGGTATTAAAAGGCCGCACAATCGTGATGGGCAAATCAAAACTGCGGTAAAAGGACTCCGCTATACAATCTGCTCCAATTTTAGAGGCTGAATAAGGCGATTGGGGCTGTCGCGGGTGCTTCTCATCAATGGGGATATACTGTGCCGTACCGTAAACCTCGGAAGTGGACGTCACCAATACTCTTTTTGTCCTCAGGTCTTTGGCTGCCTGAATGACGTTGAGTGTGCCTTTCACATTGGTATCGATATAAGCATCGGGCGAATGATAGCTAAAAGGGATGGCGATTAAAGCTGCTAAGTGAAATACAACATCTATATCCTTCATAGCCGTGCGCACCCCGTTAGGATCGCGGATATCGCCGGTGAAAACCTCGACTTTCGTCAATTCCTCCTTGGGCAGGGTATCGAGCCAGCCCCAGGAATTGAAGGAGTTGTAGTAGCAAAAAGCCCGTACGTTGGCACCTTCAGCCACTAATTGCTGTACGAGATGAGAGCCGATGAAACCATCGGCGCCGGTGACTAATATTTTCAAGTCTTTCAAGATATTAAAAACTTTGCAACTCCACCATTTCCGCAAAACGCGAATCGGCTTTATCCATTAATGCCTCGTAGGTGCCGGACTCCACCACCCGCCCCTGATCGAGCACGTAGATGACATCGGCATTGCGGATGGTAGACAGGCGGTGGGCGATGATGACCACGGTGATTTTACCCTTCAGTTGGTCGATGCTGTCCTGTATGTAGCGTTCCGAAGCCGAGTCGAGGGCACTTGTGGCCTCATCGAGTATCAGCAGGTCCGGCTGTTTGAACAGTTCTCGGGCGATAAAAAGGCGCTGTTTTTGCCCACCCGAGAGCCGTACCCCCTTGTCCCCGATGCGGGTTTGGTAGCCCTGCGGCAGCTCGCTGATGAAGCCGTGGGCGGAAGCCATGCGGGCAGCCTGTTCAATCTCTTCGGGCTTGGCATCCTGCCGGAATAAGGCAATATTGTTGGCCACGGTATCATCGAAGACGGTCAGGTCCTGCGCCACGTAGCCGATTTTGCTGCGCCAGGTATCGGGCTGCACCTCGTTCAGGTTTTGCCCGCTGAGGCTAAGGCCGCCGGATTGGGGGCGCAGCAACCCGGTCATGAGATCCACGAGGGTGGTTTTACCGGCTCCGGACGGCCCTACGAATGCCACGGTCGTGTTGGGGTGAATGTTGATGTTCAAATCCTTAAGCACCGGCGCTGCTTCCTCCTCGTAGGTGAAGCTGAGGTTGTTCAGTTGCAGCGTACCTTGATTGAGTGGCGGCAGGGTTTTTTGAGCCCCTTCGGACGCCCGGTGTTGTTTTAGATTGGCAAGCTCCTCGTCTACTGATTCGACAAAGCCTTGAAGAGATAGCAGAATTTGCCAGTTTCTTTGTAGCGCCATTAATTGGTTTACCCCCCTGTAAAACAAAAGCAAAACTACAAATACAGCACTGATAGGATAGCCTAAAATGACAACCTCAATGATGATCATAGCAATCAGCAAAGTAACGGCCATTAGTTCCTGAATAGAACCCGTAAAGGCGTTAGCCAGCTGATTTTGAAATTGTAGCCGGGTGAGTTTAAGAATTGAGCGATTATATAATTCTTGGATAGGCTTGTAGGAAGCGGTGGAGACGATATACTTAAAGGCTTGAAGGACCTGCACCGCAATTTGGTTCATATTTTTCTCTTCCTGTGAGATACGTTGTGAGACTTTTCTTACAAAACGGTTGACTATGGTCATGAGCCCAAGAATAACGCTGCCCAATATTACCGCCATAAGAGAAACCTGCCAGGAAATTACGGCTGCAATAATCAAGTATGAAATCGTCATAATTGAAGCTGTAATTAGGTTGACAAACATATCAAACGAACGTACCATGCGGTTAACGTGGGTCTCCATAACGGTAACGAAGTGCCCTGTATTCCGCTTGGTGAAGTATTGGTAATCTACCTTTAGCACCGCATCATAAAAATTTATTTTCAGGTAGCGATAAAGATCTTTGTAGAGGGTGCCTTTGAAGTACCCCGCCCCAAATTTCAGCACCGCCTTGCCCAGAAAGATGGCAAACATAAAGGCGAGGATGCCGGTGAGGGAGCCGGAGACGCCCAGTGCCCGGGTGATGTTGAAGAGGATGTTATCGTCCGCCCCCTGCTCGGTCACTTCCAGGCTCTGCAGCAGGGGCAGCAGCATGGAAATGCCCAGCCCATCGGCGAAAGCCACCAAAATGGTGATCAGCAGTAGCCACCATACCTTATTGGAAAGGTACTTGAGGTAAATCCGGTAAAAGTAGATCAGGTACTTCATGTTATGCTTTTCCGGTCAGGCGCTGCCAGAGGCTTGGTTTTTTATCTTCATCGTAATATCCATATCCATACCCATACCCATACCCATACCCATATCCGTACCCATATCCGTACCCATACCCATACCCATACCCCTTCGAAGCTTTTACCCCATTAAAGACAATAGCCGGCTTAGGGATTTTCTCTTCCCGGCTCAGTTCGCTGATCAGCCCCAGGGAGCGTAAGGTGGAGTAATTGAAGCGGATGACAAACAGGGTGGTTTCGGCAAAGCGCCCCAGCGAAAGCGCATCGGATACGAGCCCGGCGGGGGGCGCATCAATGAGCACGTAGTCAAAGTCCTGCTTCAGGCGCTCGAATAATTTTTCGAGCGCATTGGTCAGCAGCAATTCACCCGGGTTGGGGGGCACCGGCCCCGAGGGGATGAAAAACAGGTTAGGGTTTTCCGCCCAGGGCTGCACTAAATCTTCGTAATCCATTGCTCCGATCAGGTAGCTTGATATACCGCCCAAGTTCTCGTTCGCACCGAGGTATTTGCCCAGTTTAGGCTTGCGCAGGTCTAGGTTGACCAGGCATACTTTCTTTTGGGAGATCGCAAAGCTCAGCCCCAGGTTGATGGTAATGAATGTTTTGCCTTCTCCGGACACCGTAGAGGTGACCAAAAGGGTACGTGGGGCCTGTCCGTCTTTGCCCACATAGCTCAGGTTGGTGCGCAGCATGCGGAACATTTCCACAATACCGGAGCGTTTGCTGGGCGTGACGACGATGGGCTTGCCGTTTTTATTATTTGCAATGGTGCCGAGCAGGGGCGTATCGGTTTGTTTCCGGATTTGGTCCGGTGTTTTCACCGTATTGTCCAGTATTTCCCGGAGGACAATCAGCCCGGTGGGCAAGGCAAGTCCGAGGAGGGACAGGAGGGCGTAGATTTGCAGTTCTTTCGGGCTCACTTTTTCCTTTAGGGAGGGGTCTTTGAGCACCATAAGTTCGGAGACGGTGGCAGCGCGGGTGAGGGTGTTTTCCTCTTTTTTGACCAAAAGTTCTAAATATAGCGCTTCTTTGATATCAAGAATTCGCTCCATACCTTCCACTTCCCGTTTATAGCGAGGGATGGTCTGCATCGCCCGGAAGAGCGAGTCGGTGCGGTTTTGCAGCCGCCCCTGCACCTGCTGCATTTCCCGGCGGGCCGCGTTAAGTTCTTTATTGAGGTATTCCTGCAGCCCTTCAATTTTTTCCTGCACCGGGCCGAGCACGGGGTGGTTGTCGCGGGCCCCCAGCCCCAGCTTTTCCTGCTCTGCCAGGAGGTCGGCGTACTGAGTGATCAGGCTGGAGTAGTCGGTACCATTGATATTGACACCATAGGGGCTGTATTCAAAAAAAGCCAGTTGGTCGAGGGCTTCCTCATTATTCAGCAGCAGTTGCAGGGAGTCGAGGTGTTTCAGCTGTAGGCTGAGCATTGCTAGTTGCTGATCGTACTCGCGCAGGGCGGTCATTTGGATTTCCAGCTTGGCCTCTACGCCTTCGATCAGGTTGTTATCCAAGACATAATCTTCGGATTGGCGGGCAGATATCTCGAGTTCTTCCTCCAGGTATTCGAGGCGCTGATCGATGAACTCAATGGTGGTTTCCGCCAGTTGTTTTTTCTGATCAATGATCGACTGCTCATAGAACCCAAAAACGGTTTCCAGGAAATCGATCCCTCTTTCCGGCAGATTTTCGAGGAGGGAGAGGTTGATGGCATTCGTTTCCCTTCCGGCTTTGAGCACGGTTAGTTTTTTGCCGTAGGCATCCGCCCGCGTTGCCGGGTTGTTGATATTAAACTGTACCACAGGCAAGCTTTCCCGGGAAAGTGGATTTTTGCGGATGACCATATCTCCCCAAGGGGTGCTGATCAGTTTCCCAAAGGCTTCTTTCAGCATCCAGTCGCCCACGCTGAGCTGATACTGTTCATTACCCAGGAATTCCAATTCAAAAAGGGTACCTCTGGCGGCGTCATCAAAAGGCCATACAGGTTCAGCAATAATGGGGCTTTTGGTTGCTGCCGGATAGAGTGGCAGGTCCTGAATGCGCCCTTTGGAGTAATAGAAGACTTCCAGTTCCAGTTCCCGGACCACTTCTTCCAGCAGGTTCCTGGAGCGTAGGATTTGAATTTCATCTGCCACCTGATTTTGTGACATCATCGCAGCGCCGGCGTAGTCACCAAACAGGCTGGAAGAGATTTGCTCTTCGGCAGTTGCCCGGTTCAGGATTTCTGATTCCAGCAAATAAGTAGGAGTAGTATATCTCAAATACAAATAAGCAGCTGTCAGCCCAATCAAAAGAAACAAAGGGAAGAGATACCAGTTCCGCAGTGCCCGGAAGAGGAGGTTGCGCGGCTCAAGCTGTATTAGTGGCGCTTCTTGTTTTTCGTTTGGTATGTCTTCGTAGAAGTCGGTCAATTTTTTTGTTTTATGCTGCTTGCCTTTTGCTGTGCCTGCGTTTGCTGTTCGCTATTCGCTGTTCGCTGCATACAGGGCATGAGAGCAGTGCCGTAATTGCCAGCTTAGCATGTCCCTGCCTGCTGCCTGGGTTTGCTGTTCGCTGTTGGCTACTCGCTGTTCGCTGCATACAGGGCATAAGAGCAGTGACGTATATGCCAGCTTAGCACGTCCCTGCTCGAAGCGAATCGCGAACAGCGAACAGCGAACAGCGAGCCGCTCGCCCCACCCCTGCAATCTACCGACTCAACGCAATAATAAGTGAAATCAACGATAGCCCAGCCGTAGTATAAGAAATAATCCGCTGCGCTGGGTCCGCTACGGTCGCAATCCGAGCCTGAATCGGCTCCACATAGATCACATCATTTTGCTGCATATAAAAGTAAGGAGACGCAAAGATCTCCGCCGATTGTAAATCCAGTCGGGTATAAGTCCGCCTTCCTTCCTCCTCCCTAATCACGAGCACATTATTCCGGTTGGCGTAATCGCTCAGGTCGTTGGCCATACCGATGGCTTCCAGTATCGTTACCCGTTTATTGGAGAGGCGGATCAGCCCGGGCGTATTCACTTCCCCCAGTACGGTAATTTTCAGGTTTAGGTAGCGGACGTTGACAACTGGGTCTACGAGGTATTCTTCCAGCTTCCCGTAGATGAGGGCTTTGGTTTCTTCGAGGGTAAGCCCCTTTACTTTCAGCGGGCCGAGTACGGGGAAGTCGATATACCCATCCTGGTCTACGAGGTAGCCCTGGAAGATTTCGAGCCCGAAAAAGCCGCCGCCGCCACCGCCGCCGCCCATTTGCTGCATGTTCATACCTCCCTGTTGCCCCTGTGCGCCCAGGTTAAAAGGCGCTGCTGCTGCCTCGTCTATGGAGGAGACTTCGATGCGGAGGGCGTCTTCCGGCTGTATCGTCAGGTTCATGGCGTTGACGATTTGCTCGGGGGTATCTTCGGGGAGGTTGGCTTCGTTGAAGTTGATGAGTTGGCGGTGTTGGACGCAGGAAGACAACAGTACCGTTGCGATCAACATGCTCAGTAGGGGAGTGAAAGTGGTTTTTGAGATTGAGTTCATTGTGTTTTTACCCTTTTGAGGGGCAAAAGTAGGGTTTTTTATGATTTGCAGCTAATTGCTGTGTATTTCAAAAGGGGAGCACCTTTGTGTGTCAGATGTCAATAATTGGTCGGCACTCCCGGAATACATGTTATTTTACTGGGTTTTCGATTTTATAGTACTCAAGGTACCAATCCACAAACTGATTAATACCTGCCTGAATACTCGTCTCAGGCTTATATCCAAAGTTATCCACCAAATCCTGCACATCGGCATAAGTCGCGGGCACGTCCCCCGGTTGGATGTCCATCATATTTTTTTCTGCTGTAATCCCCAGTTTCTCCTCAATCGCCTTAATAAAGTCCATCAGCTTCACCGGGTTATTATTTCCGATATTGTAGACCTTCCAGGGCGCCACGGAGGAGTCGGGCAGGGGAGCCGCACCGGTCCACTGCGGGTTACCCTTTGGTGGGTTGTCGATGACGCGCACCACGCCCTCCACTATATCATCTACGTAAGTGAAGTCGCGCACCATATTGCCGTGGTTGAACACTTTGATAGGCTCGCCCTTGAGCATGGCTTCTGTGAAGAGGAAAAGCGCCATATCCGGCCGGCCCCAGGGGCCATATACGGTGAAGAAGCGAAGCCCGGTCGTGGGTATGCCAAACAGGTGGCTGTAGGTGTGGGCCATCAGTTCATTGCTCTTCTTGGAGGCGGCGTAGAGGGAGATGGGGTGGTCCACATTATCAGCCGTGGACAGCGGCATTTTCTCATTTAGTCCGTACACGCTGGAGCTGGAGGCGTAGGCCAGGTGCCCGACCTCGTGGTGGCGGCAGCACTCCAGTATATTGGTAAACCCGATGATATTGCTATCGATATACGCCTGCGGGTTGAGGAGGCTGTAGCGTACGCCGGCCTGTGCGGCCAGGTTGACTACGGCATCAAACTGTTCGGTTTTGAAGAGTTTATCGAGCCCTTCGCGGTCCACCAGGTCCAGCTTGACGAACTGGTAATTGTCGTGGGTGGTGCTTTTTACGGGCTTGCCGTAGGCTATAGCATCGGTATTGATTCCGGCGTTTTTGAGCCGGTCGTATTTGACTTGTGGGTCGTAGTAGTCGTTGATGATGTCGAGGCCGGTGACTTGGTCGCCGCGGTGGGTGAGGCGGTTGGCGAGGTGGTAGCCGATGAAGCCTGCGGTGCCGGTAATTAATATTTTCATTTTCCTTTTTTTAGACACGGACGCTCGGAGTACTAGACACGGAGGCTCGGAGTACACGGAGGTTCACGGAGTTGTTTTTCTCAGTGGTACTCTGCGTCACAGTGCCTCAGTGGCTGTTTTGTCACGGAGGCTCGGAGGGCACGGAGATTCACAGAGTTGTTTTTCTCAGTGGTTTTCTGTGTCTTATTGTCTCAGTGGCTGTTTTTGTCACGGAGGCTTTATTCTCAGTGATCCTCAGTGCCATGGTGCCTCTGTGGCTCTTCTCTCAATTAACAATACGAGTAATCCCCAGATGAAGCACAGGCACATTAAAGTTAATCAGGTAGCCCAGGCGTTTATTGGTTAGTTTGAGGTGGCTGAGTAGTTGAGCCTTCCAAAGGTCATTCATTTGTTCGACGGCTTTGAGTTCGCAGATGACCTCGTTTTCTACCAGAAGGTCTAAGCGTAAGCCTTCTTCGAATGTGATCCCGTCGTAGACAATTGGGAGGTGGAGTTGCCGGTCGACTTTTAGGTTGAGTTTCCGGAGTTCGTGCGCCAGGCATACTTCGTAGATGCGCTCTAGTAGTCCGGGGCCTAATGTTTTATGGACTTGGATGGCGGCGCCTATAATTTGGGTGCCTATGTTGTTGATATGTTGGGGTATAGGGGTCATGTTTTTTTAGACACGGAGGCTCGGGGTTTTAGACACGGAGACTCAGAGTACACGGAGGTTCGCGGAGTGTTTTTCTCAGTGGTACTCAGTGTCTTGGTGTCTCAGTGGCTATTTGTCACGGAGGCTCGGAGTGTACGGAGGGGCTTTTCTCGGTGGTCCTCAGTGTCTTAGTGTCTCTGTGGCTATCCCTCCACCGTGCCTCCCCTACGGCTTCGCCAACGATAAGTCGCAAGGGCTTATCAACTGGAATAAATCAGGACTGTTTTATCAGCGGGGATGCTGACAAGCAGTGTTGGGAATGTTCGTTGTGTTTGCCCTGTCATGTGTTAGACGGTACAAAAAAACGAAGGGGTTTTGAGAGTGCCAAATTTTGGGGGATTTTTTCTTTTGGGTTGTTTTTTGTATTGGGAGGTGTAGGGTGACTTTGTGTAAGGCTTTGTCGGTCGGTGGGGGGCTTCCCCTTTCTCTGAGCGCCGAAGCTGATGCGAAGGTGTTGGGGGATTGGCTGGCTTTCCATAATTTATCCATACGGACAGGTCCATACGGACAGGTCCATACGGATAAATTATGGGGAGTCGGAAACCTTAACCTTAGCCTCAACCTTAGCCTTGGCGGGCTTGCCTGGTGCTGAACCTCAACCTGAACCTCGTCCCGGACTGCTCCGGGACCAACCTGAACCCCGGCTGAGCCCGGGCTGCCCTGGCAATGATGCACCCCATTATCCCGCCTGCCCAAACCGGTTCTCCCAAACCATCCACCGGCCCCGGGTGAAGTCGGGCACCGGCTGCGGCTGACTGCCGGAGGCCACGGACTGCTCCGAAAGGGGAGTGATGGCCAGCCAGGTGGCGGCATCGTACACATCGATAGGTGGTGGAGTGTTATTTCGGGCGCTGAGGACGAAATCATTGACCAGGAACCAGTCCATGCCGCCATGGCCGGCGCCTTCGGCATCATCGGCGTGCTTTTGCCAGAGCGGATGGTCGTACTTTTCCAGGTAACTAGCTGCCGGTTCCCACTGATGGCCGGGGCTTATACCTTCGAGGTGGATGGAATCATTGACATCCATCCATAAGCCTTTGGTGCCCTGTACCCGGAAGCCCAGAGAGTAGGGGCGGGGCAGATTGGTATCGTGGCTGATGATGATGCTTTCGCCCTTGGCGGTTTTGACAACGGTGGTGATAATGTCACCGAGCTCAAACCGCACACTGGCATTCGGGTGATCGGGCCCGCCCTTGGGGTGGTTAACGATGTACTCGTGCAGCCCCCGTGACTTGGTGGACGTGGAAGTCAGGTACAACAGCCGGTTGCCCCGGTTGATGTTGATGTACTGGGCGACCGGGCCAATGCCGTGAGTAGGGTAGAGGTCGCCATTGCGGTGGACGGAGTGGCGGGTGCGCCAGCGGGCTTCACTGAAGGCTTTTTCTCCAAATTCCACGCCGCTGTTGTAGGCGGTCTCTCCGTCGTTGAACTTCACTCCGCGCAGGTCATGCTGATAGCCACACTCCAGGTGTACGAGTTCTCCGAAGAGGTCCTGGCGCACCATATTCAGCACGGCCATCACATCGCGGCGGTAGCAGACGTTTTCCAGAAAAAAGAGGGGCGTACCGGTTGCTTCGTGCGTATTGACCAGTTGCCAGCATTCGTCGATGGAGAAGGCACCGCTGACTTCCATACCTACGTACTTTCCGGCCTGCATGGCGGCAACGGCCTGTGGGGTATGCCAGCGCCAGGGAGTGGCGATGAGGACGGCATCTACGGTATCATCTTCGAGCAGTTCGAGGTAAGCCTGTTCTCCCTTGTACACCCTTGGAGCTTTGGTGTCGTGCTTTTTGAAGAGGTCGAGGGTACGCTTTATCATCCGGTCGTCGATATCGCAGATGGCGGTTACGGTGCTGTCGCTGCGGCGCAGGAGGAGGTCGATATGGGATTGCCCGCGCAGCCCGCTGCCGATGATGCCGACGCGCAGGAGGTCACGCTCTTTTTTGGGAAGGGGCGCAAAGCCGGGTGCGGAGAGGGGTAATCCGGCCAGGCCGGCGCTGGCGAGGGTGGACTTTTGGAGGAAGTCGCGGCGGTTGAGTTTGTCGCTCATGGCAATGTGGGTTGGTTTTTGGCAAGGTAGGGAATTTTTGGTGTTGTGGGGTTTGGGTTGTTAGGTTTTATGGGGTTTGAAGTGCTGGCCTTGGTTTTTTGCGGTGGTTGGGGGAAATGTACCCATACGGGCTTTGCTACGCTTAGAAACAGCAAAATTCTTAATGTAACCCATACGGCCTTCGGAAATGCTCTGCCCGCTGAAGTAGATACGAAGGAG